>Ga0209611_10015365_pt1 | contig 9995 bp, 7 predicted proteins | sample S1TSphgellanicum_3_FD_187693 | JGI IMG/M metagenome (GOLD analysis project Ga0209611, IMG submission 187693) | Host-associated microbial communities from peat moss isolated from Minnesota, USA - S1T2_Fc - Sphagnum magellanicum MG (SPAdes) (version 2) | ecosystem: Host-associated > Plants > Peat... | reverse complement strand
AATAAAGTGTGGAAAAAATGTGGAAAAGAATACTGTGAGAAAAGTGTGAAAAATATGTGGAAAACAATAACATGGGAAAATTGTGGAAAAACTGTGAAAAAAATAGTGTGGAAAAATATGTGGAAAAGAATAGCATGGGAAAAGTGTAGAAAATAATAACACATGGGAAAAGTGTGGAAAAGCTGTGGAAAAAATAGTGTGAGAAAAATGTGGAAAAAATAACAAGGGAAGAGTGTGGAAAATATCTGGAAAAAAATGTGAAAAAAAATTCATAGAAAAAATGGGGAAAAAATGAGGAAACAAAGTGTCGGGGAAAATGTGAAAAACCAAAGAGCGGAAAGAATGTCAAAAATTCATGTGGAAAAATTTTGGCATTGAAAAAACATGGAAAAATGTCGGTGTGGAAAAAAGCGTGACAAATTTCCGTGGAAAAATATTACATATCTAGTTGTGACATGATGCAAATTAGTTCATCAGTTTGGACTTTTGTTATTCAACCATGCAAATGAATCCATTTCGGGCCTGGAATGGAGAAAGCTTCCAAGTTACTTGTTATTAAGCTCCTAGGCAGCTGGGAGCTCTGGTGCATCTAAGAGTTTTGTGAGTAGAATCCAGCATAGTTATTTTAGCCATAAAAATACAATTTTAAGCTATTAATCCAAACAAATTGGAGCCAAGGGCGTACCTGTGGTTTTCATGACGATTTTTCAAAGATTAGATGTGCACAATTTTAAGCTATTTGTTCGCACCCTTTGTGGTTCCTTTATGCTATTATTATGTTCGGACCCCTAATGAAAGTTATTTAAAGCGTTGCTACACGGCCCATGACAAGTGTCTAAATGAAATTATTTATTTGTACCTTGCAAATTGACGACTCTGCAGAAAATATTGCTCTGCTTTCCTGGCTCATTTCACTTTCCAAACATCTTCTGAAAGTTGTATAACAAAGCTAATCTTGAGCATTACTAGGTTGAAATTATTAGTTGGAGTCTCAGATGCTCTAAGGACATCTTTAGTTGGCCTGCTCTGATCATAGCTTTCATTCTTTTTCCAGCTACCTGTGCTCACAGTCACCTCATAGCTCTACCCCTCAAGCATTAATCAAATGTAAGCAATGTGAGAGCTGCGAATCAAACTGTGACTTATTACAAAGTGACAAATTTTTTTTTCTCTCCTCAAGGAACATGTTCCCATAATTTTAACCTTGATTAACTACATATTTTCAACGCAATTGCAGCTTTGCAATGGAAATTGCTTATCCGTGCAACAAGAAACAAGTACCTCTGTCAATTGTGCCTTTCCTTTAGGCTGTGGTGATCACAGCACGCTGTGTTTAATTGTCATCACAACAGCCAAATGGAAAGAGGCCCTAAGTTTTGGAGCATGGCTCAAATTTACTCCTCCAACCGAATCCTGTCGTGCAATTAATAACTGTTTTGGAGGGGAATTAGTAAAGGACGTCAAGCTGGTGCATCTGTAGATCCCCCAACCAGATCTAGCTTTAAAAAATCTAGCATACTAGTCTAAAAGTAGTCTTTAAAACGACTAGTCAAAATTGACCACATTGTAGTAAGTATAGATCTCAAGAAATAGTTGCCAGAATTGTTGAAATTTCAACTTAATTATTAGGGTTTATTTTAAGGTTACTTTTCATTTTTCCGGACAAGGATCAGGGACTGTTTACTTTATAATGCTTACACCCAATTATCAAATAAATCAATTTTAAAAATATTTTGTGAGATAGCAAGTGTTAATTACACCATTAATGCTTGTACATTTATTAGAGAGTACAATATTGTTCTCTTCTGGAAAAACCTGAATTCTTATAAATGTTCTTTTAGTTTTATGATTAACTGATCAGCGGTAGCTGCAGCAGAGTCTACTTGACACGACAATTTTCCTGGCTCTGCACGTGAAGACGACCACCACTGACTGAGCTGCATGGTCCCGATCGGCCCGTCCCAGTCTGGTCAAGCACGCAGCGAGCTAGTTGCATGGGGGTCACCTCGCTGGGCTGTTTCTCTCGGAAAAGTTCGCACTAGACTCCAGCGGCCGCTACAGCATCTAGGTGACCACCCGTGCTACAACACTTTCCTCGTCAGAATATCTGGTGTCTAGACATCTTTAATCCTGAATATAAAATCGAGTTCCCATATCACTTTTTCCTGCAAACGTTGCTCATGCATTTGGACCACAGGATATTATTATTATCATTATTAACTTTCAGTGTTTGGCTGTAACATCATTACTGAACATCCCAAACAAGATTTAACATCAAAAATTGATAAACTTTCTGAAAACTTCTTGTCAATTTTGTGATATATGCCAGGTTTTTTAACACAAAAAGCCAAGGGAAATGTTGGTTTTTGAAGAAATGTTGTCACTTTCCAGTGCCCTCAAAAATCTATATCATCATTTTGCTGCTGTTTGGAAAAACCCTTGAATAGATTTCTAAAAATTATCATCAATAAATGTTAAACCTACCTTGGGATGCTCCCTGCCTACTCCTACTTCAGAACATTGAAAACAAGACAATTTAGTTGAAATTTGCATGGTGAAATTTTCCCCAAATTGTTTTTTTCTCCAAATTTTGGTCTTTTACCCAAACACAAAAAATTTGTGGTAAAATATTCTTTTTATTTTAAGGTCATAATTTTGTGAATTTTTTCTCCCCAAAAAAAATGCCAATTTGAAAATGGATTAAAAGTAGGTATTAGGGTGATTAAAACATGGCACTAAAACATTTTGAAGGTCACACATGCAATTAATAATTAATGGGGATTGCCCTCCTAATTTCTTTGGTTTAGAATTGTGGGTTACTTGTTGAATTCCCTAATTTCATTCAAGATAAAGAAAAAATTAAGGATTAAATAATATTTTACTATTGATATGGATTGATTGCATACATCAACCTTATGGATATTTTAGAATTAAAGGACTTTTGAATGCAATTTTTGCACAAAGTCTAGTTTTGTGTTTCTCCTTGTTTTTAAAAATTGGTTCAATACTTCTACCATTTTTATTCATTTTTGCTAATGATCATCCATGGTCCATGATTAAAATTTTCTTGAAATTTAATCGAATAACTTGGATAGGTGAATGCACATTAAGGTGGCTCACTTTTTGAGTCATAATGCACATTTTTGTAAAGTGTCTTTTCTTTGGACATCTATAACAAATAATAAAACTTATCAAATTGAGAATTTGAAATTGATTATACATTAATAACTTGATTATTTTCAATAACAATACACCCACTTTTCATAATGGACTTTTGAAATATAAAAATATGGATTGGTCAATAGACTGAAATGGTAAAAAAATAAAAAGGTTTATATTAAATTCCATTCCAAATTATTTATAAGGACTCAATATATGGTGTAACATCCAATAATAATTTTTTATGTGAAAATTTTCCCTCCAAAATCATAATCAAATTTTAATTAAAGATTTTTTAATAGTTAAAATTGAGCCATATTTTCATAAGTCCTTAACATAATTTTTTTTTTCTCAAATTTCAATTTTTTTGCTAAAGGTGTATATATTTAGAATATGTAGGTGGGCTTCTAGTAATATGGACTTTATTGCTTTTGATACATGAGTTTTATTACTGTTAAACCCATGGTACAATAAAATTTCAAAAATTTAATATTGTAAAATATTGGACTTTTGTGAACCCTTGTTTTTTCAAAAAGTAAACCACCATAGAATACATACACATAGATTTATAGACTCACTTTTTGATTTTAATGGATTTCATTTTGAACCCATCAAATGAATAATTTTTTGATTATTTTTCAATTAAATTAATACTAATATAATTTTCATTGGTTTGATGTGTTTGCATGAAAACACAGTCAAAGGAGGCAAGGGTGCCAAAATAAGTCTTTTTCCAATGACTACACATGACACTTGTCATTTTTGTGTTGATTTATAACTTAAAATTTGTATTTCAAATATCCATTTAACACTACATTAGATATAAATACATTTTGACTACAAATTGATTTTATATCATGTATATTATGCATTCATGCCCTCTATCACATAAATATGAACAACTTTTGTTAAAGGCACATTTTCAAAATCCATAATTTTCAAGGTCAAAAACACTTTTGAACCAAATGTGCTCAAAAGGGTTATTAAAAAAAATTCATTAATTCAAGTCTTTTTTGCCCTTTTAATCATCAATGTTAAAATCATTTCCAATTTTCAAAAGGAATGGTGTACATTTAGTAAAAAAAACAAGGACTATCCATTCTTGAAGTTTGAGTCTTTGAACATGCAAAAAAAAATTTATTCATGTCAAGCTTTGAACATGCAAACTTTGTAATTAATGGAAAATATTTCCCAAAAAATTATGACAATCCAAACTACTATGCTTCATTTGTAACATTTCAAACATACAAAAATGTAGTTTTAAGGAATGTCCATTCACTTGGATGATTCCTTCAATTGTGTTTTTACCCGCTTGATAGAATGAACTATTTTATTTGAGGTTCTTTCTAAACACTTTCCCATTATGTGTTAGATAAATCAATTTAGGTAATGTCCATGAAGTTAAGTGTGTGATTTGATTGAAAACTATGGAAAAAGAAAAAGATAAGTTGCTCAATCCTAAACTCAATAGTTTGTTTAAACACATCTAAATAGGTGCAAATCCAAAGTTCCTAGCCATTGGGTAGAATTAAGTGTTTTTTTTTCGATCCCAAAAATCAACATGTTCAGAATGAATTAATTTACAGTGCCATGGATTATCCTTTAGTTTTAAATCTTGTTATTGCAAAGGTTCCCCAAGACAAGGGGAAAAATATTATTCAATCATCATCATCAATTGTAACAACCTACCCAAAAAAACTTACAATAAGAAAGTGAGAATAACCATGTTCAATTGGAAACAAAAACTTTTAAAAAAAATGGAGCATTTTCATTAGAGAATTTTGAATGAACATGCACTACAACAAAAGATGTCCCTATATGCTAAGTAATTTCACTGGATTTTGAGTGAATTCATTGGTTGTAATGAACGGGACATAGGGGGATGTTGTGAATTCACTAGTCTAATGAATGGGGACTAATGAACTAGGTGAAAGCACACTACGATGACCCCCTTTCGAGTGTCACATTGTATTACTTTCTAGGGATGTGCATGTTTGAATGTATCCCACTTCAAACTTTCAAAAAAAAATTCACAATATTTCTGCATATTATGTTAAAATATAACTTAGGCAAGAGATTAAAAAAGAAACTATTTAATTTCATTTTATAAAATGGGAGAATGGAGTATATTTGTGAAAACAAATGTAATACACCTATGTACTTTAAAACACACATATACTCGAAAAACAATTTAAATGATTTTTAGTCTTTATGAAAGTTGAAAGTATATTGAACCATGCCATTTCACGTAATATGAACCATGTTTGGATACCATGTGACTAATTTGTAAATTTTCATCTCAAAAAATGAGCTTTTTGAACAAAAATGCGATAAATGTATGGTATATTTGAAATTTTGACAAGAAATCACATCCACATGGAAGATGACAAGCATAACTAGATGGGCCATTTTTTTAATTTCATTAAAATTGATCATTTTAGTGACTAATGAAGCCCTAAAGTTAGTGCAATCAAAACAAAATTGTGGCCTCATTATACTAATGTATATTATAAATATACTCATGGATCCTTCAATATAGACAATGAAAATTTATTTATTTTTTAAATAAACTAAATAACATTAATTTTATAAAAATAATTGTTGTAAGCCCCAAGAACCAACATTGATACCCAAAATTAAATGTAACATGCTTTTGGAACAATTATACTATATGTATTATAATAATAGACCCAAAAGTGTCCCAAAGGGGGTCATTGTAGTGTGTTTTCACCCAACTGCACCCACATTTTGTAATATGGATGAACACCATCATGAAAATCACAAATGATCTTTGGTGTGTGCATAGGCAAAATGAATCAACAAATAAACTTTCACAATTTTTTTAAAGAATCAAAAAATAACAATGAATGAAATGATGAGAAAAACAAAACTAAAAATCAAATTTCAAAAATGATAATGAGTTTTGCTTTTTTTTTTTTCAAACATTTCTTTTTCCTCAATAAAGGTTTCATCATAACGAAGGAGGCAATTGGCCTTCAACTCCCCACCAATTATGGTTGTAATTTTCTATCTCGCAAATGTTTATCAATCTAATTGTACTTCTTATAAAATCCAAAAGATAAAAAAGTTATTGAAACAAATACAAACCATAGAAAAAAGTGGAAAAGTAAAAAAACCAACATTGGGCAAAAAAAGAAAGAAATAAAGAAGAGAGATTTTTTTTTTAAAAAATCATTTCATGTAAAAAATCAGGTCTTGGTGACTTGTCAATTCTATACCATATACCCATGGAACCATAGTTTTTTCCATTCGAATGATACCAACACTTCAACCTATTTTATTTGATAGCACCTTCTCTTTCAACTTTGGAAAATTTGTTGTCAACTTATCAATAATAAACTAGAATTGGTTATGTCTAATAAGAAAGGTCGCAAATCACACATTGTCAATCTTCCACCATTTAGGTTTAGGTCATACAAACAATGGGGTAGGAAGATCAACATTATCAATAGGCCAAGAAGTAGGTTGATATTTGGCCAACTCTTTAAATGTTGCAAGCATGTCTTCAATTTGACAGTTAACAGCAAGACCAAGGTGATTAGCAAAACTTTTGGTGATGTCAATGCACTAGTCTCTAGACACTCCTTAGCAAAACTATAGAACCATCCATGTAGGTAGTTGCATTAAGGAAAACTCTTCAAAATCAACATTTTTCATTTCATAATGAAGAAATTTTACATGCAAAAGTAGCCGAATCTTTAGTTCAACCTTGTTGGTGATGTTGGTTGACATATTGATTGTGAAAGCATCTTCCACTCCTCTTCAATCAACAACACATCGGACTTTTTGATAAATCTCCCAAAAACAACCCTTGATGATTACAATGTGGTTTTGTCACTCACAATCTTCACGCAATGGAACTATTCATTAATAAAAAATATTAAAAAGGATAGCTGGTGCCAAACCTATCTTAACAATGCATTGATTTTGCCACTACTTAATCAACCTTCCAATTCCTCTAATCAAGGATTAGATACTACAATGAAAAAATGTTTCAATTAAATAGGTTACCAAAAAACATCAACATTGGAATAATAAAAAATGATAACTCTAAACCTATTTTTTTAACCCTAAGCCAAAAATAAAAACCTTAAAGAATATGAAAACAAAACAACATAATAGATTGGGGAAGGTATTATTAACAAGAACAAAAAACAAAAAAATGGGACAACAATATGTACAAAATGGTGATTGATTAAAAGACCACAATAGAAAATTGTGAAAAAAATGGAAAAATAGAAAACAAGAAAATAAATTTAAAGATTTACCTAGTAGGACAGTACATAGAGCTGTCTTTTTTGCAACCTAAAGCAGAAAAAAAGCCAGCATATCCACAAGTCTTTTAATGGTCTCTTCATTTTCAGAGAGATGTACAACAGATTTTTTGTATCATAGCCATGGAATTTTTTCCATTCATTAAATTTGTTCTTGCCCCAAAGCTTAGCATGCTTGTTACCTCTATGACCACCCTTGTTGACATTTTCCAATTCTCTTTCATCAACATCAAGAAATCAAGACTTACAGCATATTTCATCAACAAGAAATTGATAATCAAAGGTATGAGGCACATTAAAATTAGCTATAGCAACATCAAAATGGGAATGAAAAGACCAATCACAAGAACCATCAATTCAAGTAGGAACTTCAAAATCATCAACATCCAAGTAGACTTCAAGGTTATAAAAGTTTGCAAATAAAATAACATCTAGATCTATTTAATGAAACTAAGGGCAAAGATATTCAAGCAATTGCAAGTAAATGTCAGAACCATCATCAAACCATAGAAGCTCACTACCTGAAACACTAGCATAAGGTGTGGATGGTGTATGAAGGATTGATCCAAAAATTTCAACATCAAAGAATTGACGAAATGAGAATTTTGGTACAGTTTCAACAAATTAATCAATATGATCAAAAAAACTATCACTAAAAAATTTCTTCGAAGCCTTTTCACAAGGCTCATCAGGTTCAGACATTGATCTGTGAAAGGAAAAATCAGAAAAGAAATGGGGAAAAAATGAAGGAAAAAAAAAACTTATGATAGAAAAAACTCAAAATTTCTTTTACAAGCACAACAAAAAATTGAACATCACCACAAAAGAGGAAACATAATTGAAAAAAATCAAAAGAAAACTTGAAATCTACAACCACCTACAACAACAACAAAAAAAATAACAAGGAAAGAAAACATAGGGAAAGAAAAGAACATAATGATCTGCATTATTCTTTATTACAAAGAACTGCAGGCTTAGCAACCAAATAAATTAAAGCAAAAAACATTAAAGCAAAAAGTAAGAAAAAAAAGAAAAAATAAGAGAATGAAAACAAAAGAAGAAAAAATATAGGAGAAAAAGAAGGGAGAAAAAATGAAATGATAGATAAAAACAAAAATTAAAAAATGAGAAAGGAGGAAGAAGAAATACAGAAGTTGAAAAGAAGGTAAAGAAGTGAAGGAGAGGAAATAGGGTAGGGTCCAACCACACTATTAGGAGCCACACATGCTCCCTTTAAACCATTGTTTTTTCATTACTTTTTTGAAGAATCTTTTTAGAATCTTTTTTGATGTTTTTCATAAAAACATTTTTTTTAAATTTAATTTTAATATTATTATGTTAAGGTGAATATTAAAAAATATCCCAAAACATGTCATAAAAAATAAATTTAATTATGCTTTTAATATGAAAATTATTTTTAAACTACTTATAGGCAACTTTTAAACAATGGTTACAAGAGATTAAAAAAATTTATATGTATTTTTCATTCATTAGATTAATTTCAAATTTTTATGATATGTACATAATGTATTCACATAACATTTATTTATAAAAAAAAATTCACAATTTAAAATTCAAAAAATTAAATAATGGTTACGATTGCTAAGGTACCTGTTAAAATGACTACACCCAGAAGGGAAGAAGAAGAAATCAAGAATCTGAGAGGAAGTGGGAATAGACGAAGAAAAAAAGGTCCCTACGTAAGCTCCGCCTTTAGGGCTACAAGATGATGGAAAGAAAGCCTTTATGGCATGACTAATGGAAAGAAAAGGTAAAGAAAAGAAAAAAAAATTACATGACTTTTACGCAAGAAAAGGCTCCCATAGTAGGCCCTTTCAAAATTTTCGATTTTAGCACCCAGCTTAACGGCCTCATGCTAAAATCTCAAATCTGGAAGGGCTTATTATCGAAGCCTTCTCCTATATGTTTTTAGCCCAATATGCCACAGCAAGTTATTATTATCCCCACCACTTTTCCTACCCCACCACCACCACACATCTAGTTGAAGCATCATACTTGTAACTACTGTCTTTTTTCGACAATTTTTTGTCATTTTTGCCAAAACAATTTAAGAATTTGTTTCCTTATGTAAATTCAACTAATTTTGCTAAATTTTGAAAAAAATTACCAATTTTTCAATATCACAAATTTTTTTAAAAGAATAATTATTATTATTATTAAAACCATGTTCATAAATCTCATCAACAACACTTTACTTCAATCCATGAATTTTTTTTTACTTTGCGAACTGGATTCTTTAGTCCAATACTATGTGTGTTCAAATTGGATGGAATTTTAGCTCATTGATGAGTTCTAGTATTTAAAAAAGAATCATGGTTTTATCATCCATCATTACAACTTTTTCTTGGTCTTAAGATGGATGACAAATTTGTAAGAAGATTTTATAAGTATTAAAATAATAATAATAATAATAGACATGGTATTGGCTCTTTGCTCACCTCATGTCAAGTGTGAACCAACAACAAGTATCATGGCATTTAAGCCTTTCTCCAAGGGCCTTATCATCGAATTTACCCCTAA
>Ga0209611_10015363_pt1 | contig 9997 bp, 10 predicted proteins | sample S1TSphgellanicum_3_FD_187693 | JGI IMG/M metagenome (GOLD analysis project Ga0209611, IMG submission 187693) | Host-associated microbial communities from peat moss isolated from Minnesota, USA - S1T2_Fc - Sphagnum magellanicum MG (SPAdes) (version 2) | ecosystem: Host-associated > Plants > Peat... | reverse complement strand
CTAAAGAACAAGAATATGAAGACACGAAAAATTCATGAAGTGTTGAGTTCTCAAGATGATGACAATGATGAGCTTAAATGCATATGTGAGGGCTAGGTTTTGTAAAATGATAGGACAAATACGCAAATGGCCCATAAGGGATCAAGTTATTAAAAAACTAATAATGAACAAAAATGTGTAGGGCTTCTGCAAAACAAGAGGCTGAAGACATAAAAAACCTTAACGAGGTCAGGTTTTCAAGAAAAAAATGATGAACAAGAATGTAAGGGGGTGAGGAACAAGGTCCAAAGATGAACAAGGCAAACAAAAAATAAAGAATTGGAACAAAATGGCCATAGACCAAAAGGATGAAAAAAATGATGATCATTTACATTTCACTACAAAAACCGCCATTAAAACAACACCTCGCTTACACAACACACCACGATGAGTGCTATTTAAAGTTGTGTTTAAGAAGAAGAGGATGGAACTCAAAGAAAATGACCATGATAATAGGAGGCACAAGATGATAATTCATGGAAGGTGATGACCAAAATTTCACAAACACTAATGATTGAAGAACAACACCAACTTCACCACTGATGACACACACGTATTGTCAAAAACAAAACAACGATATAACTTGTCCAAAAGATTGAAGGACTTAGACAAATAAAAAATTTAACAATGAACAAGAACTAAATAATTTTATCACTTGATTAAAACATGATGCAAGTTAAACATGAAATGAATCACGAATATAAAGGCACAACTTATGTTGGTGATATTAAGGGGCAATGCCTTGTTGAAATAAAGGTACATTTATCAATTATTTCATAGGGTGTTGGGTTTGCTATTTGTAATAATTGAAGGTCTAACAAATTTTTCATCAATGAAACATGTTGCACCACGATTTACTAATTTGCTACATGTATGTTGCATGACAATATGTATGTCTATAAGGATTGTGAAACAAGGTAAAAGGTTTAAAGGTAAAAATAGACTAGTGTTGAGCAATTATTGTTAATCCACCAGTTTTCAAGCCAATTTTCAAACTAGAAACAAATTGTTCTCATTTTGAGTGAAAGTTGACACTTTGAGAACTAGTCAGGTACCATAGAGGTTCAAATTTGATACCCATGAAAGTTATAAAGTGAACCTTCAAGGCTAGTTTTCATATTTGTATCTAGGTTTTTAAAAACCCATATAGGTATAATCACCTACCCGTTATCATTAGAAGGTTTGAACCCAATACTTTTTAGAAATCTTAGAAATAATAACCACTACATCGCAACCCATTGTAGGTGCAAAATATAGTTGAACTTTAGATTTAAAGTTTACGCATGTCAATGGTCTAAATTTTAAAACCATTAGGATGAATGAACATTAAATTAAATTAATCACATGTTTGAGTTCATATGAGTAAGTGTGACTTTATAGTTAATGCTCAAGTTTACTTTGAAAGGATCTTGGTTTCAAACCTCATTTAGGTGAAAATTGATTTACTTGAAAACCAATTTGAAAACTAACAATTCTTATTTTGAAAACAATTTGAAAATGAACTAGGTTATCATCTTTCGAAAAAAAAATTTCAAGAATTGGACTGGTTTTCTTAAAAATTTAAGAGAATTGGAACTAATGGTTCTTTCAAAAAATTAAAATCACCCAACAATTAAATAGACTATTTGTTTCCTTTAAAATGTTATTGTCTAGTCATGAAGCCCCTATTGAAACTAGACAAATTTGTTTTTTGCTTGTATTATTTCATCGACTATGCTTTGATTTTTGTATGTTTTCTTGTTTAGACATTTTTGTGCAACTTTCCCACATTCTCCACAATATAAACAAAGCCCCACTCATTATTGATGTTGTTTCTTTTCTAATGTGAAAGGCTTGCATAGGATCATCACTTAATGTTTGAGCACAAATTGTAGGTAATGTGTTTGTAGATGTATTGTTAGTGGTCATTTGTAAGATTTGTGTAACTTTTCTTGTCACTTTTTGAGTAAGCAATTATGACACTTGTTGGCTTGAATGATGAATTCATTTAGCTTGTTCACCTTTGACATTATGAATATGAAATCTTTCACACAACCTCATAAACCCCAACAAAATTGATTGATGTAACCTTCTTCATTCTAATTAACATTGCACATTAGTTGTTGAAATTTTGTAGCATAGGTTGATGTAGGTTTCAAATTTTTGTCTTTGCAACCTTTTCTCAATTGGCGTCATTAAATGTTGTATAAAAATCTCCAAGGAATGCAAAAAAGAAACAAAAAAAACAATGGAAAAAACATTTAAGCAATGGTGCAAACCATGACAAGGTAGTTATTGAAACATTATCCCAACTAATCTAACTTGGAAAACATTATCAAAGTATTAGTCAAGTTGCAAGTATATGAGGAGATGAACTTGTTGAAGAAAACCTGGAAACTTTGATCTTGTTCCATTGAACTTTTCAAACATATTGACTATATACTACTCAATTATAGGTTCCTTTATATGTTGTGAAAGCAAAATGGCACTGAAAGTTTTATAACTCCCATTGGCTTTGTGAAGTTTTTAGATTTAATATTGTAAGTCTTATAGAGCTAAAGCTAAAACTTGAGGTCAATTTTCTTGGAGTTGGATGTTTGTTTAATGAAGATTTTGAATTTGTTGTTAAAGATTATGCAATGTTGCAATAATTGTTGTAATGGAATCTTTCATTGTGATTCATCAAGATGCATGACAAAACAATAAGCAAACCTCACCAAATTGTCAAGGACAAGACAATCATATAATTTAGAAAAGATTGAACGACTTGACAAACAAAGAATTCAACAATGAACAAGAATTAGGCATTTTTATTGTTTGAACAAAACATAATGCTAATTAAGCATGACATGAATTACAAATACCAAAGTCATAAACTTGTGTTGATGAGATTGAAGGGTGATGCCCTTTGGACCTCTTTTTAAACTAGTTAGTAGAACCTTCTAAAACATCATCAACCTTATATAAAGTTCCGCCAACTAATCCTTCTATAAGTTTTATTATATAACATTCTATAATTTTTGGCAACCACATTTTAAAAAAGCTTTTGTCAATTACTCTTTTAAAAAAAAACATCTTTTACAAACTTTTTATCAATTATTCTTTTAAAAATTTCTTTTTGAAATGTATAACATATGCTAGTTTTACATTTTTTAGAAAATCTTGAACATATTATTCATGGATATTTCAGGATATTTCAGGAAATTTCCAAGGATATTCTTTAAGGATCTTTCTAGAAACTTAAAAACAATTCCAAACATATTCTTCATGGATTTTTTTTGAAACTTCTAGAAACTTTTAAACATATTTTTCAAGGACCTTTGTGAAACTTTTAAAAAACTTTTGTTACAATTTATTTTCCATGACATATAGAGATGAAATGCAAAGACTAGGAAAAGGAAAAGGGAAACTATCATTGGAATGCAAGGGCAACAATGGGCCAAACTTAAAACCCTTAGAGTTTTAACTTGTAGTATCATTTGAAATTTTAAGTTCAAACAAACAAGGGTTTTCCCAAGATTACGGATTATTTCACATTTTTTTTCTTTCAATTTCATACCATTGAAAAAAAAGTTTAATAAGCATTTGAATATAATTTTAAAAAATGTAAACAACATTTTTTCCCTATGTTCTAAATTCTTTACATTTTAGGTGAAAGTAGATGAAATATTGATTTTTTTCAATCTTCAATATGATGTACCCCTATACTTATATGCTTTCAATTTTTACATATTATAATTGTAATATATCAAAATTTTCATGTAGACGTAAATTTGAAAACAAATTGACCAACCAATTTCAAACATATTAGTTAACTACATTTATTTTTTGAATTATTTAAATCTTAGTATTCAACTTACCATAAATTCAATGGAAGGCACCAAGTTTTTATAACATTATTTTTTTAAAAATTGAATTTATTTATTTTGTTATTGTAAAAATCTAAACCATTTTTAGATTTTCTTTGAAATAATTACTTATTTTGTTTATTTTCTCATGGTTCCACCCTATCCACATTTTTACATAATAGTACAATATGTCATGACAAAAAAAAAGTTGGCCACTATGAAAATCATGGATTTTTAATCCATTACTTTCTGTAATCAATAGTAGTCTACCACATCATCATCTTAATATGCATCTTGTTTTCCATGGCTTTTAAAACAACAAAAAATGATCATTAAAAGTTGAAAGGTTAATTTCTATTGTCTTATTTGCACCCTATGAGGCGTTTCATAATACATTCGCCATTGATATTTTATAATGATGAATTGAGCAAAACTTAATTTTTGTAACAAAAATAAATTTCTCTACAAAATTAATAAATTAAATGAACCTTGTCAATAATCTATGGTGCCGTTTATGAAAAAAACCTATATTGTAAATGACAATTCATTGAAGTGAACATATGGAATTTCCATGCCACACGTAACAATAGAAATTGGTAATGCAAATTGCAATAATTTCACCTTCAATAATCCAAATTGTAACTATTAATTAACATTCTTATTTATTTAAGATATGTTTTTATTAACACATTGTGGTTCAAAACATATAATCAAATGTACGAGTGATTTTTGAAATTTTTGAAAAAAACAACTTGTGGTCTTATTCAAATTATGTGAGGAAACATGCTTAAGGGTGAAGTTCATTTTATTTATGACACAAATTTGAACACAAGTTTTAATGAGGATGAAAAAGCTCTGTAAAGAACAAAAGACAACACACATGAACTATGAACATGAACAAAACGACAAGAGATGAAAAGCTTTGCAAACAAGGTCCAAGTTGATGATTCCAAGTTCCAAGAACAAACAAGTCCACAAGACAATCAAGACCTTTGCAAAATACACACATGATTGGATCATGAAGACTTTTGCAAACAAGTTTAAAACCAAGGATCCAAGTTAAAACAAATGCAAAAACTTGAAGACACTTGCAACTCACATGGCTTGTTCTAGAAATGCGAAACTAACAAGAGCTTTGCAGCTGAGATCAAAGAGGACAATCAAGAGCTACATGAACACAAAATGATGGTGATTAAAGAAATGATATAAAGGTGTACTTGACAATTGGCAATGGGGGTGCGTGTTGGGGTTTTAGGGCTGGCTCACTACTTCTCACCTGCATCCAGCTTTGAAATCTTTAGTACAAGTGTGTTTAAGGGAGGAACACTTCAGATGCCCTTTAGTTACTAATCTCGGGGCGACAAACCGTCTTCTGTTAAGTGACTCTACAAAATTATCAATTCACTATTAAATTAATCAACTGCCTTTCTTTTGGTGAATGTAGTACATAGTCACCCACAGCTTTTCCCAAACTCATTAATGGATTGGCCAAATTTAAGAGTTAAGCTTGGATGAGGACTACAGGGCATCAATGTTCTATAAGCAAACAACCAAGGATTTCTGCTCCTCAGTACATTTATATTATAAGAGTACTTAATATGAGATAAATACCTTCTTCCGGTCTCAACCCCAAAATATAAACTAAGTTTATCTGCAAAATGATATTGGAGGCTTAATTTGTAGAATATTAACCTGATGTTAGAACCAATCATGCAAATTATAGGCAAAATGCACTGACACACAATGACCCAACAACAAGAAGAGAGGTCAATTGACAAAAGTGGCAGAACCTTCTTGACATGACCAATGAATTTTGCAACAATACAAAACATGGCATCTCCTTCACATATGCAATGGGTGCTTCTTTGGGCTGAAATTTGGGCTACCATCTCAGACACATTCTGATACCATAGCATATTAGCCAATTTCTGCAAAGCCACAGAAACCCCTAGGTCCATCTGGGGGTCACCTGCACAGCTTTCTCAATACACCAAGAAACTCATTAAGCATCTAATAAAGTGAAGAAGAGTTTTGACATTGTCAATATGTGCATTTTGTTGCAGAATGGATCATCCATTTTCGTCCTCTTATAATTTCAAACCCATTGACATCTCACAGGAGAATAATAAGTGCAGGAAGGCACATTTGAAAAACAAATCAAGAAAACCAGGACACCTGCCTTGTGAGTGAGGGCCTATTGCTGTACAGAATTGTGTCCCAATGAGTTCAAAGTCATTGCATCTCTTGAGACTCTTAAGAATTGTTATCAAATTCTGCAATGGTCAATTGCAATAATTGGCATACTACTCCATTGTGGCATTTATAAAGCCTTACTATTCATATGGACTGCAGCAAAGAATTGTCCCTCAATCATCTTTACACAGATGAGAGCATCAAAGCTTAAGGGATTCTTTCATGTCTTACAGAGCCATTTCAGCCTGCAGAGCTGCAAGTTCATCATCTTCTGTGGTACTTTGTGGCGGGGCTCTTCGTGCAGGGGCTTGTGCTGGAGGACTGTAGTTCTGAACGGCTGGTAGTTTTGTGTGTGGTATTGTTGCAGGCTGCAGTAGTTGCTCCTCCAATTCAGCACCTTCAAGTTCCTCCAATTCTGCCTCAAGGTCATCCTGCAAGAAATGGACTCAGACTGGATTTCAGAAAAGTCCCTGATTTGCATTTAGATATCTACAAGTTCCCAGAACCTAAATGGAGAAAAGATAAATTTGAACAAAACCAAGGACTTTGCTGACCTCATCAATGTCAGCTGCACCTCCAACGGGCGTGGACAAAGCCTCCTGGATTTGCTTCATGTTCTCAGTCTGCTCATTTATCTCATCCATAGTCCTGTCCACATCATCTATATTCCTGTCTCCCCACAGCCAAGATTCTATAAGTATGCATTTTAGTAAAAAAGGGAGGTTATCAAAAGCATCTGGGAGCCCCTGCTACATACTTGTGTGCCTGAGTAGGTCTGGAAGATAGAAGCATGCTACATTATCCACTATAAGACCAGTTAGGAGATCAGCACATCTCCATGCAAACATGTTGAAGAGGTGTGAATATGTTGTCACACAGTATCAACAGATGGCCACCTATCCATCACTCAAAGATTGCAAGAGTATTTCACACATGATATTGCATGGTGTTACCTGTTCTGGTGCACCACCTGAGAAAATAGGAGTCTAAACCCCCAACTTGATGCCCTCTCAATCTTGCAAACTGGAATGCCTTCTCTCGTGCATGAGATTGACATATTGGCAAATATATTTCACAACAATGTGGCCTAACTAACTGTTTTGATAGCTGTTGGTTACACTGGATGCCTTAATTGCTGCACAAAGACAATAGGCTTACGTGGCTTTTTGAATGGCTTTCATAGCTGTTGCACCACTGCGAAGAGCATCCACTGTTTCTGTAGTGGCCTTAGCTCCTTCCAGCATTATCATCTGCATCACCCCAAAATGTGCCCTTAAACACACATACCAGCCCTGAAGTACTCAATAACATTCTACAATTGGTAAACTGCTTAGAATCCCTAGATTTGGAAGTCATGTTACCATAACCAGTGGTTTTTAATCTCAATCCAGAATCCCATAAGATTCTGCCCGTGACTTCTAGTTCAACTCAACAACAAACTCCAACAATGCTACAATCCCATAATACTGGCCATATCCATACGTCTAAAAGAATTAAAACAGCAAAATTTCAGGTCATTTCAATCTCAAACCCTCCCAATTTGCAAGTGCTTGATGTTTCAATGCAAGATCCAGCTAAAACCAGTCTTTCCTTCTGTTTCTAGTATGAAGGGGACAATTCTACAAGCACCAAGACATTACTATAGTTTCAGCACTATCTGTCTTTAAAAACCCACAGCTCATACTGAAGAGTTCAAATGTAAGCCTTATATTTACAAGGCTTTAGCTCCATCATTGGATTTTTCATTCCATACAGGGCCTGATGATTGCTGAAGTAAAATGATCAAACAGGATAACAGTAAAACATCGTACAAATCCATAGGCAGTGAAAAGGTCAAACCTGGTCATGAATGCGCAACTGGAAATTCCCCAGCTGCTCCACTTGTACCTCATAGAGCTTCTTCTTTTTCAAGCACTGGATTGCAGCTGTCAAGTTCAACACAGCACCAAATTATGTCTGAATTTCTTTTCAAAAGCTGTCTGCCCAAACACTGGAAAAGCAAGGGATTTCTTAGCAGCTGAAATTCAGATTTAAATCATGACCATATAGCCAAGAAAGAAAACATGTTTGTTAATGGTTTAACATAGCTCAATGTAGGGCAGCTCCAAACAATCACATTAGAAAAATACCTCTCTTGTTCTTGGCACGGGTGTAGTCCCGAGCTTTTTCAATCTCCAAGGCTATCTTCTTTTGCAATACTTTCTCCTTCTTCTCCAACATCTCCAGAGTCTGCCAAACCAATCAGCCAATTCCAATCCCTTCATGAAAAAGCTCAAAAAATTGTGACTTTTTCTTAAAACACTACAATCTTTCAAACCAGTCAATTCTTCAATTCTACATGCGCTGAGAGGTGGCTTATAAAACATCCAGTTCAAACAAAAGCTCAAACCTGTGGATTCACAAGTATTTGCTCAGTAATCTGCTTGCTACAGGATTAGGGTTTAGTACTTACCAAAAACCATGGGGATCATTACAAAATATTTTACTCTCTGCGGATGTAGAACCATAATGTTAACACAAATGGGAGCTCTGAATCCACAAACACAGTTGACGATCCATCACATTGGGACGTCTAGGGTATGTGAGGACAGAGACTTATACTAAAAATGTAATGCAAAAAAGGGAAGGAGAAGAAAGATGAGATGCAATATTACATGGGCAACAGCATTACTCGAAGTCACAAATATTACAGGAAGCAACGTCATTACTGCAAGCCACATATCCGACGCTTGCCTGCCTAACCGGACACCAGTTGAGGTACATGAAAACCGAGACCTAATTCCTAATCCTCGGAAAAGAAGGGGTCGGAATCTTCATCTTCCTTCTTAGGAACGCACAAACACGTATACAGAAAATCATGCCTGCTATCCGCGTACCGATGGACAACAAGCGAGGAGGGTTTTCCCAAAGAATAAAACCCTAGCTAGAGATGATTGAAAAAGAGGCAGCGAGAGAGAGAGAGAGAGAGAGAGAGAGAGAGAAGGGGGAAGAAACCTCATTGAGCTTATCGAGGCTGGATAGAGCAGACGGCTCAGCCTTGGGCCGACCAAACACCCTCCCTAACATGATGATGGCCGCAGACTCGTCGAGATCCCCGCTGCAGCAACAAGAAGTCACGGAAACTCAGAGAGCAAGGTAGGAGGAGGAGGAGGAGGAGGAGGAGGAGGAGCACCTTTTCTCGACGAACTAGCACACAGACGTTTTCTGGGAGGGGGAGAGCAATGCAGGCGACAAAGAAGAGAATGCTGGAAACCTCGGGGAGTAGGGAAGAAGAAGGGTGGTGACAACTGAGGTCGACGCGCAAGCGATGGGGGCGCGAAGACTGCGCGAGGCGAGGCGAGGCGAGGGAGATGGAAGTGTTCCAGTGTATTGAAATTTGAATACAACAGCGCGTTCCGGGTATGTATGTAGGTACATACATACATACAACATAGACTACTAATGTGACAGCCCCATCTTCCGGGTATGTATGTAGCATATACCATGATATGGGCCTTAAGATAACCGGGTTTTATTTGGTCACATATTCTATGCATCAGTAAGGTAGATAGATTGGTGAGTGAACATTTAAGCTTTTAGACAGCATGTGCATATGTATGGTCATTCTCTCCTCAATTTCAACATTCCAAATTGAGAGGGTTTACATAGTCCTTCTTCATTTGATGCACTATGTTGATGGCATTTACACCTTCGCTCATGTTGTCATTGTGTATTCCATTTGAATTTGTTTGAAGGGAATAGATCGACTTTAGGATAATATTTCACATAGATTGCATGATTATTCTTTTTTTAACATTATTTTTAATATGACTTATGATTCATATCGTGTGTGTTAAAAGTCTTGTGCACGTTTGAGGGTGTATGTATGCTTGCTTGGTCACTCCATTTTTTTGTTTAGTTTCATATGGTTTTTTTTTTTTTTTTTTTTTTTTTTTTTT
>Ga0209611_10015362_pt1 | contig 9997 bp, 7 predicted proteins | sample S1TSphgellanicum_3_FD_187693 | JGI IMG/M metagenome (GOLD analysis project Ga0209611, IMG submission 187693) | Host-associated microbial communities from peat moss isolated from Minnesota, USA - S1T2_Fc - Sphagnum magellanicum MG (SPAdes) (version 2) | ecosystem: Host-associated > Plants > Peat... | reverse complement strand
ATTCTACAACATGAATAATGGGTAGCAAAGATTGATCAGTCCACATAAGGTTTCCAAAAATAAAATATGGGTTGTACTTATGCATGTAGAACATAATCACTCTTTCTCAAGGCAATTGGATAACTATTAATGCAATGATGAATGCACCTAGCTTGCATTCATAGAGTGGACAACACTCAAGTTGCATTCATAGATGTTATTCCAAATATTCCTTCAAAAAGGCACAATGTTCTGCAATTCAAGTACCTTATCCTTGTGTTCTCTCCTAAACCTAGAGGATTCTTGCCTTCAGTTAGTAAGGAGGCCATCTTCTACTCTGTCTCATAGGAATCAACACCCATATTCAATGTTGCTTGCAGATTTACCCCCACCCCCCCATATTAAAAAAACAGAGTGCCCAACTCCTAATATATCCTTCTTGATAAAGCACTGCAACATACTAGGCATGGGTAATGTCAATAGCTATAACTTTAGTACAATATAAAAAATGCCAACAATGGCTTGTCATGTCTTCAATTTGGCTCAATTGAACTCCCCTTTCTAGTTGGGACCAAACTCCAACAATTGAAGCTTGACGCTACAATCCTACAAAAAGAAACCATGGAAAATAATAGAGTTTTGGACTTGCAAGACCATATTACATCAATTTTTCCATATCAATTTTTTCAACTTCAAAATCTGCACAATCATAAGCAGAAGGTAGTTAATACAACGTTTACTAAACCTCTTTCATTGTTCAACTTCAGAGATTATACAAAAATCAGGAAAAAGGTCTACATTTTCCTTGCATCTTTCTATCTTGGTTGGTGGAAGGTAACGAGGTGATGTAAAAGTAGGCTTTGAAGCATCATTGAAATTAAAATTCAGTGGTTACCAAAACCACATCAAACACAACAATTTCAACTATAAAAAGCTAGGGCATTCTTATCCATCTAGAATGCACAATGAAGGTAGTGAAGGATACCTATGCTACGAAAACCAAGTTTGCATCAAAGGACTTGATGGTTCCAATGTCTTCATAGTAATGATTGAACAAGTATATGCGTACTGAATCAAAATAACAAACAATAGTTTATACCCAATCAAAGAACTAATAACATTGTAAAATGTTTGTGGATTACTTTTAATTTGTCATATTGATGATACCCATTTTTCATAGGAAAGAATGTCAGACTTGAACATTAAATTCTTTGGCAGATGCAAGAATGATCTTAAAACCAAGGTCATTTGCATTTGGGTAATGCCATCTAAATCAACTATATAGCATGTCAGAATGACCAAATAAGCTAATGGAAAATCATTAGGACTCCCAACTCTCCCAATAACCAAATTCTACGAACATCATGCCAACTAAGAATTTCTATACAACTACTAGAGGAAATGTACACAATACTGACAAAACAAACAATTCAAAGGAGGAACATACATATGTATTAATCAAAACTAAAAATGTTCAATAGAACATACCTTACATACCTCAAATTTATGCTAAAATTGCACCAACGCCAAAATTGCAACTCTCATATCTACAATTCCTAAATACATGAAAATAAAATTTAAAAATTTAGGTTTTCTGGAGACTAAACTAATTCTGCAATTGCAACATGCATACATTATTGTTAAGTAAAAAAACAAGTAGAATAGCTTCTCCATCAAACCACAAACAATAGAATTGAAACATTATAGGTTTCATGTCATTTGTTGATGACCTCCATAAGTGGAAGCTAATAGGTCCTCGTTTGCAACTCACCACATGTAGAAGCATCTTTCATTACACCCCAACTTGAAAATAGTGAACACCTCCTTGTGCATGCAAAGCTCATTACATTGTGCCACACATAGCATCTATGCTTTCACCAACATTGACTTCTAATATTTTCCACAAGCAAATGAAAATTTCTTCACCATACACACAAGACATTTTTATGATCAATCTAGATAAACAACAAACTTAAAGCCACATAGGGTATGAATCATGGTTTGGAAATACCTCTACTACGTCTATGACCTCCTTGCATCTGTTCATGATTTACAGCTTGTTGCACTGTGCCACTCAAGGACACTTAACCAATGTGTTTAACCTACAAATTGGGGATTTAATACATTGTGTTTACTTAGTCAAACCACCCTTTCTACATACAATAATTGTGGTTAAGTTGGAATCATGGATGCAACATGTCGACAAATCTTTGAAGTTCCACACACTAATTTTGACCAAAAAAAATCATTTGGATTGGTGACCAACAAGGATTCTCAATGTCACAACCACATGCAACCTTAGCCCACTTCCTAAAGGAGCCATGGTAAAAGACCACTAAAGAGGTTCACAATCATGTGAATGCTTAGAACTAGTGTGAAATCATGTTCTTATGTTGTACTTGTCATTTTGGGCTAAAGTGCAATAGCACCCACCAAGACACCATGGAAAATGAATGGTCTACAAAACTTTTACATTGCTTTCTTGTCACATAGATAACAACCATAGTTAATTATATATTAATTAATGTTGACAAGTTCTTGATTTTGAAAGAAATCTGCAATTTTAATTTCTTTTTTGGTTGGATAGAACCTTTAATATAATTTTGAAAGCAAGTTTTGGATTTATAAAAACCCTCTAGTTTTGGAAACTTTCCCGAAAGCATGGAGTCCAACCCAATTTAAAACTATATTTGGTTCCCATTTATTTGGGCAACTAAAACAAATAACTAGCCTAAATAGGTATGCATGCTCATGGAGTGGGGTATTATTGTAAGAAAAAATTGGGAAGAAACACAATCAAGAAAAAAATGATAATAGCCAATGAAACAAAGTAGAAGGTAATGAAAAGGCCCATTTATTTTTTCCTTTGACAAGGCGGGGGGGGGATGAGTGTTGATTTTTTTGGTTTGTTGTTACAAGACAAGGGATTTAAAAATGAATTGGATGAACTAGTGTGATGGTAGTTCATTAAACTAATGGTAGTTCATTGATGCTAATTCATTAAGTTTGAAGCACAAAACATGTCCTTTGACCTTTCTATGTTGGGACTAAACCAAAAGGTGGTGACACAACCTTTTTCTTTTTTTTGTTTGGTGATGAAAATGCACCGCCACAATTTATCCATAAGGTTTGCCCAAAATTGAATTGTCAAAGTAAAAAACAGGGTTTGGTCGTTAAACATAATAAAAACCTTGTACTTATATGGCTACAAAAGTTGGACATGCTTTCAATAAACCAACAACATGGTTCAAGTTTGGATTTTAGTTTTAGTAAAAGATGGTTTCAAAATGCATATCCACATCCAATTTTAACAAAATTTTGAACCCCAAGTCCAAATACCCCTTGACTTAACCAAGAACTTGCACCTAAACTCATCCAATACCTTGAATATGCCAACATGTGCAATGGTATTAACCATCCACATGTATGGAACCATCAAGTGCCATAACCAACTCCAAGGGTTAATGTGAACTACTTTCTTTTCTGAACATTATACCTCCATGTTGTAGTCACCATAGTACCTATGCAACTTCGGCATAAGTTAAATTATTTCCAATTTTGTCAAAAAAAATTTAAACATTTAGCATAGTATGCCAAAATTTTCAAAAATTCAATCAAAACATTATAAGTAACACTTGAACCTAGCCATATTCAAAGATAAGCTCTATTCAATTAAATAATACTAAATGTGAACCATTGAACTATAAGGATGGTAGGAAAGTTTTGAAAACAATTTAAATTAGTACGAATTAATACTAGAAAATTTGTAAAAGCAATTTAAATCTCAAATTCGTTAAAAAAGTTGAAAATTCCTCCCCTCCCCCCCTGCCCAAAACAAAACAATGCTTTGGATTGGGACAGAGCTCAATAGAAGGTATTTAGCATGTCCCTTCCTCAATTAGGGAGTACAAGTAGCCAACTCTCTTCCCATGTGCAGTTTATATAAGGGGCTCCAAAATGTGAATCCATTACTCAATCAATTAATTCACCTTCCAACCTCGTGTTGTGAAGTTACAGGGTCCCCACCTCAGCCTCTTTTGTGAGCTCTGAAGATTGAACACCATTTACTCCAGTCTCCCTGGCAACAGCAGCTGCCAGCAACGTGTTCCAAATATTTAAATTTAGCATTTTTGTCTATCCATCTGATTTCGGCAAACAAGATGTTGTCATATCTAATTTCTGCCACCTAACTCTGGCATGGTTAACATGGAACAACTGGTTTTCCACACTAAACAAAGGGAGTGAACCATTTTTGCATGTAGGGCTGCACACCCACTCCTATTATAGTCTACATGGCTTCCTAAATTGCTTGTACCCAGGTAGGCAAATCACGTGATGCTGCAGTTCTGGGTTTTTCCAACTAAACTTGGTATCTCAGACATACATCAGTGTCAACAGTCACAACATGGACAACTTAAGCCAAAAAGTTCTCAGTTTCAAGTGTTTCCTGCATACCGAGCACTAAACAGGTCTAACTTTGCACCTGCAAATGTGTGTGTGTGTGTGTGTGTTATGATGATGTAAGCATGAAGACATGAGAGTGATGTCACTGCTTTTCAGAGTAGCCATGCACAAAATTTCCATCAAGGGGAACACTCAGTAGCTTGAAAGGTGTTCTAATTGAGGATAAACATCCTAAGTTATATGTAAAGCATTCTTGAAGAAATTTCCTAATGTTCTCCATTCATGGGCCTTAACCATCCATAACCCTAAACATGGGTAGTTCAAAATGTGAGGGGAATCCAAAAAGTCCCAGGCTGGTTATAGCCTTGTCCAAGGCTCCTTACTTTGTTAACCCGCCCTCCCGCCCCCAACACCCCCAGCCCCCCCCACCTTGGGTCCTTACTCTACACAGAGCAGGTACCTAGGATCTTAGGGAAGGGTAGTAGCCAAGATTCAATGGTCCTTACAACCAATGACATGGCTTAACATGCACCTAGGAACGCCTAGTTTTTTTCTTTTCAACGGGTAATGGGGATGGGGTTTGAAGACTCTTTTTGGGTTTTCATGTTCCCAAGTGGTCCCACTAAGTTCCATATTGGTTCCCAATAAAGTTCCCAAGAGTGCCACACTTTATACTATATCCTCCTCCCAAAAGTTTTCCCTTGTAAGCTATAAAGTTAGGTGAAAGGAAAGATCACATAATCTGCTATTTTAGAGTTGTCCAGACTCCATAATGTGCTTGCTTTTTTCAGGTGGCAGGCCAATTAAAGAGGCCCATCATCACACGAAAGAAAATATATATTCACAAATGTGCACACCCCTCCCCGCCCCCCAAAGTAATTATGACTATTAACGTATAGGTATACATTCACAAACACATTGAAATGGGCCAATGAGTGATGTGCACCCCACAATCAATTACCTTACTCCTTGAATGGATTCCGCATTAATTAAATCATTTTCAAATTTGTTGAATTGTTGAAAAAATAATGCCAAAATTTATTGAGAATGCCAAAAATCAGTATTAGTAAAGCTTTGTTAGTGGAGGTAGGCCCGAGGGCTCAAAACGCAATCTAAATTTTCAGGGCGCCATGTGGCATCATTTTTAATACCTTCAAAGTAAAGATTTTTTTTCACAATCCATAATTATATGCAAGCTCGATCGCAATCGTTACGATGTTATCGCAACGACGGTGGCGGCAGCAGAAGATTTAGTCCTAAGCTTTAGTTTTTCTTGCTGCCATAAGTTGTACAAGCCCTTGCTGAATGGATGCGTCACGACATACATGTACCCGACTCATATTCCATTCCCAACTCCCGCCACTATTGCATCCTCCTCCTCCTCCTCCAAAGAGAAGTTCGATCGTTATCTCTATCACGAGGGTTGGAAGAAGATTGACTACCAGCTACATCTCGTCAAGCTTTTGGTTGTCCCTGTCCTCTTCATTCCAGACAATGGAGGCTCCTACAAACAAGTAAGCCCATTGATATCAATTTCTGCATAAATTCAAACCGAAAGAGGAATGTTTCTCAGCTTGGTGATTGGCTGCTAATTTTTTTTCTTCTTGCTGTTTCTAACAGGATATTTGATTGGCATTAGGATTGTTCCTATGCTGCATGAATTTGTGCATCACATGGCAAGGCCAGCCTTTTTATTTACTCCTCTTCAATCAGATGATCAATCTTCATTGTGATGTGTGTTTTGATCTAGAACCCTAAAACTCTATGTCGAGTTCTTGCTCAGGAACTGAAGCATGAAAAAGAAGAAGAAAAAACCAAATTTCTCTGCTTTCCTCAGTCTTCATGGTGATGTGTGTTCTGATCTAGAACCCTGAAATCTATGTGGAGTTTTTGCAGCACATGAACAATCTTGATGCCAATCAAATATTAAAACAATAGCATATTTTTTTAAAGAAAAGAAACCAGCTTACTCCTCCTTCCTCAATTTCTGGTCACGTTAGAAAGTGAGCTTGCTGTTCACCATGAGAGCTTTACAGTGCTGAAGTAGATTTTCCAAGAAACAGGGACATAGGGTTTTGATATCTTTCTGCATAAAACAGGAGTTTGTTCCATTGTTATTGCTAATGGCAGTAGCCAGGCTGATCAATTTGAGAAATAGATACAAGAAAATTCTCAAATGCTGATCTCAGGAGCTATGAATGACTTAGCCATGGAGAGGATCTTAAATTGATCAGCCTAGAAGATGCTGATCTCAGGAGCTAGGAATGGCTTAGCCATCTACAGGGTCCTAAACCCTAGAAGATGCTTATTGCGTGATTAGATCGGGAATGCTTGTCACTGTATTTCTGTAATCCTCAGCTAGTCTGTTTTGCTTTCATATGTTTGCTTTGGGTTTAGTCCCCTGATTTGTTTTGGGAAAGCCTTTTGACATGACTTTGTGCTCTGCAGATGCGCTTGATAGCTGCAGAGTCGGACAGGGCCTACAATGGAGGGCCACTGGATGGCAAATACTATCAGCATTCCTCCTTCACACCTCTTGAAGCAGGAGTGGTACAGGAGGGAACAGATTTTCTTATGGAAAAATACACATTTAGACTTTCTGTTTTCTATTTTAAGTTGAGCAGTTTTTGTGGGCAGGTCATGAGATGGACCCAGTATTTTCCTTCTCCTGGGCAGCTCAATTTGTTGTTAGTCCACCATTGTCACATGGGGTGCTGATGTTGAGGTGCTGGGATTCAAATTTCCAGAATTGGAGCTTCTGCATCCCTAAGTAGTTGATCCTTTGGAATCTTGTTCTTGGGATGGGCAGTGATGGGGCTGCTGGCCTGGTCCTAGCAAGTGGTGCCAAAGCAAGGGCTCTGGGACTCCATGTGATTGCAAAACTCCAAGGCTATGCCGATGCAGAGCAGGTCTTTTGGATCCATCAACCTGCAACTACTTTTTAAAAATGCCCCAGAAGAGTGCTGCTTCAGTTTCTCTGCTGCCAGCTCATGCTTTGAAGCTTCAAATCATTGCCCCTACAGCCAATTGCCATGCATTATTGTGAACACAATTTGTTTTAGCTGATGATAGTCAGTGGGGAGCCATGACAGGTAGTTACTGCTACTCAGGGGTTCTGTGTGAATTTCTACAGGCACCAGAACTTTTCACAACGTCACTAGCACTGGCCATTGCAAAAGCCATAGCCAGTGCAGGCATTGAGCAATCACAAGTCAACTTCTATGAATCTTTAAGTCAAGTCACACTGGATGATTCAAAATTATACTGTCCACTGGGCAGTTTATGGTACATTTTTTAAGAGTTTCTGAATTTCAGCACTGACCCTGTTTGCTTAATCCACATGGAGACACAGCACACATGCACCAGTGGAGTTTTGTCTGCAATCTCATATATATAAATGCACCTCACTTGTCTTGGAATTGCAACCTCCTAACTTTGCATCCTGAAACTTCTAGTCTTCATAGGTCTAGATCAATGATCAAAGTATGCAAGCCATTGAGACCCTGACTCAATATGGAAGGTCCATCGTCTCTAAACAGAGCCCTAGAGCATTCCTTGCAGCATCTGCTGTTGTGTATGCACAGAAGTAGCGCCCTGGCTGCAGTTGCAAGAATTCTTGGTTTTAGGTTAGGATTTGTTGGAAGGTTGTAAAAGCACATCTAACATGAGTTTTGGACATTGAGAAAACTGAAATCCACAAACAAACAAGGTATTCCTCGTGTTTTGGCGTGGCTCAAAGCGATAATGAAAAAAACCATCAAACACCAAAACAATCCTTATAGTGTAATTAATAATACCAACCCATGATCACCAAACCCTAAATGTTTCATCTAATCTCACAAGGCTACACAAACACAAAAACTTGAGAAATTTGTTTGTGGTGTTGGTATAGGTAGCTTGCCAGAGCCTAGAATGCTGGCAGGTTTTTCGAAAATGTAACTGCTCCCCTCCATAGGCATTATGTTCACGAAAAGCTCGTTGTTATATATTTTACCTGTGATACATGACATGTACCTGTTGGGTATCACGAGAAACGTTTTTTGAAAATCATAGCAATTTTACACTTGTGTAAAGGAATCCAGAGTGGGCTTCATGGGAATCGAGCCCGTGCAAAAGAGATACTTCAATTCACTTGCGAAAACGAAAAAAAGACACACAATGCACAGAGTTGGTAGAGTGGGGAGGGGGAAAGAGAGGTTCAAAGGACAATTACAAAGGGCGAGTAAATAAAGTGAGGAAACAGTAAAGGCAGTAGAGAGTTACATAGTGATTGGCAATAAATAGGCGAAAACGTCCGGTTAATTAATTACTGTACGTAGAGTACTCATAATTTACACCCCACCCTTCTACTTGCCAACGGCCAAGAATGCCACTGACCAAGCAGCACTTCCGCTTTCTGTTTCTCTTTCTCCCATGCACACAGTGAGAGCCCACAAGAGGGAGAAAGGAGAGACAGCAAGAGGACGTAACAGAGCGATGGTGGCCGACAAATCCAAAGGAAAAGGTCAGTTCTTGTGTTTTTATGGTGCTTTGTAGTAGAGAGGAGTCCGTGATATAGCTGTATCTTAGGGGCTTTGATGTTGGGAGGCATGGAGTAGGATCCTGAGGTGGGAGATCCACCGCTGGCAAAATTGGTGGGGCTCCACTTTGGCCTTCCTTCCACTGAGGACACTGTAAGTTGCAAGTTTCATCAGTTGCTTCTTCTTGCTTTTTTTTGTTTTTTGGTTTTAATAACTTGGTATCTTTTTCATTTTGCACAAGGTTGCAAGCTTTCATGTCAACCTATGTTCTTGGTGGTGAAAGCATTTTTGGTATTTTCGAACATCATGTAACATGATTGGAGTTGCAACATTGAGGTGGGTGAAAGCATAATTAATTTAATATGAACAAAATATTAAACAAGTATATTTTGATACAATCATTTATTAGATATTTAAATCCAACAACATAGAGCTTGAAACCTTGTCAAATCTTACCATCAAAACACACTTACATATTGCTTCAAGTTTAATATTGCATAACTTGTTGGAAAACCTTAGTATAATAATAATCAACCATAAGTCGAATAATATAATCATTATTTTTATTAAAATAATTATACTTTTTAGTTTTATTAAATATGTGTTCATTTTATGATACATTCCATTAATGCTAACAATAATCCAAAGTTGTCTAAATTCACATTGTACTTTTATCTAGGTTTTGTACATGCACACATCATATTATGGATAGATGACGTTGATGTTGACCACATCACGAATGAAATAGTTGCAATGGTACCTGCTACTATTGATCAACAGTCTAAAAAATTCATATTGCCAGATAATGAACATGATTTGACATTGTTCAAGCTAGTGGAACAAAAACAAATGCATCAATGTGGTTCACGATGTAAAACAAATAAGCACATTAGAACTTGCAAATACAAATTTCCCATTATTATATTTGTCGAACAACATGCAGCTCAACATCCAATCATGCAAAGGTGGGTCAAAAAAATTCAAATCAAATCTGATTTTTGAGTTAATTAATCGGTTATTATCATTTTTATATTTATGCAATTAATAATCTTTACTATTAAGAGAGACCCTAATCTTATCTTTGTAAAATTCTT
>Ga0209611_10015359_pt1 | contig 9999 bp, 7 predicted proteins | sample S1TSphgellanicum_3_FD_187693 | JGI IMG/M metagenome (GOLD analysis project Ga0209611, IMG submission 187693) | Host-associated microbial communities from peat moss isolated from Minnesota, USA - S1T2_Fc - Sphagnum magellanicum MG (SPAdes) (version 2) | ecosystem: Host-associated > Plants > Peat... | reverse complement strand
ATTCCTTTTGTCCAACTTTAGTTTGCTTCCCAAAACCCTATGTAGGTCAACAAAAAACTAAAGGTTTGCCACTCCACATGAATATGCAGGATTATGTTATGCTGTATTTTGGTTTTGATGATTCTCATTCTTTCTGTGCATCATAGTGTTTGCTGCTTCTTGTGTTAGGTTCAACTGTCTTTCTTTTGCCAGGTAGTTTTCAACATACTCTGCACTTGGGACTTCCATCCTCACTGTCGTGTAATGCTGCATTTGGGTGTAATAATTCTCATTCTTTTTGTGCATCACAGTGTTTGCTACTTCTTGTGTCAAATTTATGTGTGTTTTAATCCAAAATTCTTTTCAACAAGATTCTGCTAGGAGTTTCATTCTGCCTGTTACATATGCTGCATTCCCCTCTAATGATGCTCATTCTTTCTGTGCATCATAGTATTTGCCACGTTTTGTTTCAAGAACCTTGTTTTTTCCAATGTACTTTCTAACAAAGACTCTGTAAAGGACTTCCATCCTGCCTGTTGTATACGCCTGTTGAGGTGTAGTGATGCTCATTTTTTTGGTGCATTATAGTATGTTTGCTGCTTCTTGTGTCAAGTTCAAAAAGTGGTTTTTGCTTTTTCAACAAGGCACTGCAAGAACTTCCATTACACATTATGTATCTGTTGCATTGTTTTTGTGATACATAAATTTATGTTGTAGAGACTACCAACATTATTACTGTCTCTTGCAGCTTTGATGTGAAGTTTTTGCACAGTATCAATTTTTAGGTGACAGGGTTTGAGAATTTGGCATTTCCTCTTATGTAGTTGTATTTTGAAAAACACAGTACCCTTCAAAACAGAATCAGAGAGGCATTTTGTCTCTTTTGGGCTGTTGGGACTCTTCTGGGATTTATTTTTCTGTTAATTTGTGAGGGAGAATAATCAAATAACCTGCTGATAAAGAGGATTTCTTAGGAGAACCTCCCCAAGGGGGGATGTGGTTGAGGATGCAACCTTGCAGATGATAGTACTGACTAGTTTTCAAGGTCATGATGGTTGATCTTGCTTTGATGCTCTCTATTAGGTATCTGACAGACATAGAATGGGGTGTATTAAGTGGAAGTTGGGCATGTAAAACCCCAACCATAACATTAAGAGAACTGCCCATTTCCTTGTTTAGTAGATTTTAAGTTCAAAATCTTAACACTCCAGGCACAAGTGATGTATGTTCCTCGTGTACTTGGCTTACTCATGGTGCTCTCCAGATATCACAAGGAGAACTTAAGAGTTTTGTCAGTGCTTGATTTTTCTGTGTTTCTCCAGATATCATGAAAATCAAAGACAATTTTTCTGGATGTGCTTGGCTGTTTTATTTTCTAGGTGTTCTCTATAGGTATGTCATGAAAATCAGATAATAGTTTTCTCACTGTGCTTGGCTGATCTTATGTGCAGGGGACAACAAAGGCACAAATGTTTCATCTGAACCAAATTTCACTTACAGCTATGAAAAACATGGAAAACATGTTTGATTGTATTTGGACCAAGCATGATATCTCCACAGATGTCCTTTTTGCGTGACTTTGAGGCCTTTGATTGCTAGCAACTATGTTGGGTATTTTTGCTACTAACTAACTAGGTTTTCAAGCACTGTTGGTGTGGTGTATAGGTGGACTCTGGTATGCAGGCCTGCTGCTTCTGGTATCAAGGGCCCTACCAGGTTCTTATGACCTCAGGAAATATCAACCAGGGACCTGATCTAATACTAGCCTTGTACCAGTTTTATGGCAGTTCAGATACCAGCTAGGTACCAGTGTTGTTGGTCTGGTATAAAGGTTGTGCCCTAGTATGTGCACTGGTATCAGCACTGGTATTGCAAATCCGATCAGTCTGGTATCAATCCACCCGTTGAATACCAACATACTGAGGGTATGTATTTTGCCAAAAAAGCCAGAGACCTGACCAGACTGGTTTTAAAGTTCGAATACCAGGGTGCAGATCAGTGTTGCATGTTTAGAGTTGCCTTCTCCCCTGGTATCAATCTTGCTATGATTATGTGCTTCAAGTTGTACCCATTTTCTTATTTTGAATTTGCACTTAATCGTTTCATGAGTGAAGTTGGGTGCTCTCTTGCTGAACTTTCAAGCATGTGTCTTTTGTCTCTTTCTGTTTTTCAATGGCTGCAATCTGGTTTTCGTATATCAACCCTAATTGCCTTGGTTATGCACAACATGGAATGGATTTCCATGGATGAAACCCCCAAAAATGAACGCTATGAAACACTGGATTTGTACCAGAGTTGAAAATTTATACCAGCTGGTATCATGTTAGTCATATTGATTTTGATACCATTGCATCATGAAATTGGGTACCTTGAATTGTTGATACCAGGCTGGTATGTGAGTTTGAGAAATTCTCTGCTTATACCAGTACCACTCTGGTACCTCATTTCAGGACAGACCTATGTACCAGGACCAGGCTCCTATATCAAAAGAGTGATAGCAGACCAACACTGGTATGTACCAGTGTAGGGTGTTTCTTGAGCTTTATGAAGAACCTCCAATTCCAGTTCTAAATAAATAAATTGAATTGATTTTGGTTCCAGGTCCGGTTCTTTGAAAATAAAATAAAAAACCCAGTTTTGGGTCCTGCTCTGTTACAAAAAAACAAACTTCTGGTTCTGTTTCTGGTTCCAGTTCTAAAAATCAGACCCGGTTTCAGGTAACCTGGACCAAAACCAGTGGTTAACCAGTGGTTTACCTATGGCTCACCCCCTGGTACTAGTTTTTTGGTTTCATTTAAAATAAAATGAAATAAAATGCTGGATCCAGTTATGGTTCTTGAAAATCCACGATCCCCGTTCGCATTTGATTTTGGTTCTTTAGAAGAAAACCGAGAGCCTGGTTCCAGTTCCAAACTCACTTTCAAAAATCAGATGTGGTTCCAATTTGGGTTTTACCCATCAAAACTGGAATGTGCCATTATAATCCTCCAAACCGGACCCAACACTGGTATGGACCTGAAACCCGCGGCTCCAACCCTCCAAACTAGGCACCTGGCCAACACTGGTATGGAAGTGGAACCTGCACTTCTAACCCTCCAAGCCGGGTACCTGCCAACACTGAAATGTACCTGCATCATATCCGTAAAGAATCAAGCTTGGACCCAATACTGGGGATAGGGTGAGCATGAAAGTTAACAAGGCATCACAAACACGCTGGCCCTGCCAATAGATAAGATGTTGTACATCTACTTACTGTGTCCACACTCTGAACACCAAAACAATCCCGTTCCAATCTAAACAGTCTAAACACTTTCACCAAAGAAACTCGTTCACGTAATGTGAAACCGGTTTTAATAAGGTAAAACTTCCAAAAGTTGGATCCGTTGTGATAGTCCCTGTCTCGGGCCCAATAAAAGGATCCACTTGGCAGACCAGGTTGGTATGTTCAAAAGAACCCTAAAAGCACACAGGACAAGACCAGGTTCCTATGTTCAAAAGACATATGATATAATTGTAGTAAGCAAGAATGGTTCTGACTATGAGATCATGATTGAATTATTGATTTGGTGAAAACATGAATAAAACTATAAGATTCAAATGTCCCCAAGGCATCTTCATTTGTGGGTGGATTTGGGACATTAAGATTTTTTAACAACTTGATGTTTTAAAAAGCTAGCTCTCAATTTTGTTAAGCATAACACAAACTTTGCAAATAAGATGTTTTCACAAAACAACAAACTTTTGTATTCTGGTGAATTTATCAAATTTATGAAACTATGAAAAATTGAAAATACCTCAATTTGTACTTTTTAAAATTTTCTTTTGTGTAATTTGAAATTCCAGAACCTAAGAAACAATTTAAACTTCTTTTAAGAAATTGGGGTTTTTAATAATTAATAATAATTAAGGTCATTCAATAGTAAGTAAACTATTATACTATATGCAACTAAATAGGCATTAATTTGGATACACTTTCCCCCAAAATCTTCAATTTGTCCAAGTTAATCTTGTTCTATTTCAGACCTTGGACGTAACTATTTTGATAGTTTTCAATTTGCCAATGGGGTAGGAATGGTTTAAAGCAGGTTTACTTTGTACTCCATATGTTCGGTGTTTTAAATCCTAATTTCATTTGAATACATCATTGAATGTATTTTTGACAATTGGCATTGTATTTTGAAAACATATCAGCAATTCACATTGGAAAATCTAAAGCATCTAATGCTTTGTTAAATTGTCTATTATAGGCAGTAGTGGGTTTAGGGGAAATAATGCGATTTTGCTGTTGTAAAAATAGAATTATTAGTCCACTTTTGAAACTACACCTTTTTTATAGTTTTGTGATATAACCTTACCATTTGCTATAGGTTTGATCTTGTATAAGCAAATTAGTTTTACTACTGAATGTATCTTAATACTATGGCAAATTCAAAATATTTGAAATATGGGTGCTAAACCCCTTTCTATCTCCAAATGTAAATAGTACTAAGGAAAAATAAATGTTTTGTTTCTAATTTACTATGGTTTTTTGAATTTGTATTTCAAAATTTTTTTTTGAAATAATTCTCGTTATTAGTTGCTGGAACTTACAAATTGCATTTTGCACTGTCAACTTGAACCACTCACCAAATACATCCTCTACAATTACAACATTGACATGAGGTTCCATAATGCCATCATAATTTCAATAACATTTACAAACTTACAATACTACAATTTGATGGTAATATCCATTCCATAGTATTATACAGTTTGCAAATTTAGAGAATTTAACGTCTTGGAATTCTAGAGCTTATTTTAAAAGCCAAATATGTTTTTGAAATTTATATGTGCCAAAGTAATATCTTGTTTGGTGAGTTTGGTATTTTTCAAAAACCATTACTACCATTTAAATTTTCTTAGTGCTATGTCATATGCTATAGATTGATGCCCAACACTAGCTATTCAAATTAACAAAGTCACACATAAAACATGTATGCAAATTGCAGTTTGACGTCAAGTTGTTTGTTTCAATTGTGTTTTTGCTTTGGGCTTGGATTTTTTTTTGTTGTAGGTAAGTTTGATTTTAATGTACATAATGAAAATGGTCTTGAAATAGCAATTGTGACCATTATTCCATTAAGCAATTATGTTAACCAAGGGCAAGAGTTTTATGACTAGCATATCACATGAGTTATGTGCAGAGAAGTGAAAAAAGTCAAGCATTAACAAGTAGTACCACTATATTGAAAATGATCAATAATATAAGCAACAAAGCAAGGAGACAAATTGAAATAGAAAACATCAACCAAGGGCACAAGGAATGTGTCAAAACCTTGTTGGTTGTTAATTTGAGAAGTGTGAATGAAATTCATTCAAGTAATTGACAATATTTATATACAATTTATACATGTAATTGATAATATTGATAACAATTTATGATGAATGAAATTTTGTGTTTATGGATTTGTTGACACAAATGCAATTCAAGCCATATGTGCAAAATTAATTACATGGATAAACTACAATATGAAATAATTTTTATTTTTTTAAAATGAAGCTAATCATAGGGTTAAATGAACACATGACAACTAAATTGTAGCCATTATTCACAACAATATTAGGTGAATTCTAAGTTAATTTCAAGTACCATGAATACCATGCACAATGCACATAAGATCATGCAAAAGACCAAATGTCACTCAAAATAAAATATTTCACACATTATCAAATGACCCAAAAGCAAGGGAATTAAAAGCATGTATAATTGTAGAACTAGACTAGCCTCACTAAAGAGCACATAATTAATTGTAATGCAAAATAATTGAATAACTCAAAGTCATTCAAACTTTATATGATCAAATTTGAACAGCTCCTCCATGACAATATATATAATCTACTAGAATTTTGATAGTTCTAATTGGGCTGAAAGTTTTGACAAGACATGTTCACTTGTGTGGCCCAGAATTGGGTAAACATGATTTCAATTTATGTTCATAATTTTCAAAAATGGCAATATTGTTGCAAAGGACAACATGCAAGACCTATTGTCAAGTAATCACAAAGCAATTACAAACAATTTTGTCATAGGTGCCCCTAAAAAATAAAACTTCCAAGGCAAGAACATAATTAAATCACTCAAAGACATTCAAAATTCATGTGATCAGATTTGAACAACTATTCCCCATCAATATATAAGCTACTAGATTTAACAATTCTAATTGGGCATTTAGTTTCGACAGATCAAAGGATCACAAGATATATGCACTTGACAAAATTGAACAAGTGTGATTTTAATTATGTTTTGAATTTTTAGAAGTAACGATATTGCTACAAATGATTACATGCAATCTTCACCTACTATCAAAGCAATCACAAGCAATTTTGTTGTATGGGAACCATCCCCCTCTGGCCCCCCTTAGGTTATTTTCTAGCACAACCAATTTTGACTCCAAACTTATATTTTTTCCTAAACAATGCCTCCCCAAACATGACCACAAGTTATTATATCAGGGTCAAATTCTTTGTCTTTGAAGCTTTTAACATAAGATTAAAATTTTCCAGCAACCCACAAAATTTGCAAAACAACCAAAAATGTTTAGCAATCGTGTTCTACTTTCAAACATAAACACAAAGTTTCAATTTATACCCTTCTTAAAATTCCGAAAACCAAAACAAAGACTAACTTGCACATTTCAAGTCATGTTATTTACGTTCAACGTTCTTTATACCTCTTCAAGCAAATTGACCACCATGAAACAAATGTTCTTGAGCTTACAACCCAAAAACTTTAACTAAGGATGTATTCACATATTTCATGATGAAACCAACATTTCTAAAGTTAGAACAAAACAACTTGTTTCTAACAAAATCAAATTTGAATTAACTATAAAGCAATTTCAACCTACTATTTTATTTTTCAAGCATACTTTTTGCAAGTTCTAACACCTCTCAGATTACATTGCTATGAAAATTTTTTGGGCTATTTTTTTCCTTCTCAAATAATGTTAATATATCCACATTGGTAGCTATAAGTTCTAGGTCCATTAATTCTTTTAGATTGTGCACACAAATCATTTCTGCTTTGAAACTAGCTTTCGTAGGAGTGCCCATTACCTCCTTTGATCCATCTATCTCTCCATGCCCTTTTGCTAGACTACACTCACCTTCCTTAAACATTGTTGACATTGGTATAGAAAATTACAGTGCCTTCATGAGAGGGGCCAAAGCTCCTTTTGTATGGTTGCATCAATCAATTTGCAACTTATTAGTGAAAGTTGTGTGGTCAACCCAATCTACCTACAACCTTTTGAGTTCTAATTAAATTCCCTTGGTGAAAGCCAAAAAAATTGTTATATACAACAATGGATGCTGGTGCATTATGAGCTACAAGTACTGAATGCGTGCTATCATCTCAAGAACCTCATTAATGTTTGCAAGGGGTTTTGCCCTTGTGTGCATTGCACTGAACATCAATCAGTGGTTGCAACATGTTTTTGATTATCATATTCATTATTTGAAAAGTTGATCCTCATCCCTAGGAGTCTCAAAACATCACGAAAGTAGTCCTTTGTCAATGGCACATGACATTTAGGTTTGTCAAACCACTTGATAAAATGTTGCAACTTCAACCTTGACACACTCAAGTTCCATGGATACATTACTATGTGCCAACATAGTACATTAATATTATGCCAAATTCAAGAGGATGCAAATTTTGGCAACCTATTGGTGTCTAAGTTTTTTTTCGCAAAAGACTAATGTAAAATGAAATTCCTTCTTTGAACATCTCAAGAATGGTGGGGCCATGCATGTGTGATCAACACTTTCAAGCTGACTTCCAAACAATCCATAGTTTATGGCTGGTCTAGCCTCCCATAATCCATTGAACTCCACGTGTCAACCATTAACCTGCCTCTAGATGTTTTCTCCATGGGTGCCATGTTTAGTGTTCAAATTTCCCTATTTTCAAGGTGCCTTGGATTTCTATGGTTTGCAAAATGCAAGGGTCCAGCCTACTTGGGGGCATTTTGTGTGAGGTAAAGCCCTATGATGGGAACATTCTCAAAATAAGGGGCCTAGGACAAGGTGATAGCTTAGTCCAGCCTTGCATTTTGAGAATGTCCCCCAACCTAGGGTTTTACCTATTGTAAAGCATGAGGCAAAATTAATCATGAACCAAACTTATGTAGATCACAAGGCATGTGAATCAAAGGGTTCTTATGCCTACACCTCAATAATAGGTGGGAGAGTTCTTACACTTATAAGTAGGCATAATTTCCCTCCCACTCTTGAGCAGTAGGCATAATATCCCTTCCAATTTCTAGGAGGGAAATTCATGGCTATCACGTACCCTCCACATACATTAAAAATTTTCTCCCAGTGTTTTACCCAAAGCAGAATGCCCATGCACAAGGTCATTCTGTGTACTTTCATCTTCATTGGGAATTTTACACATATCTTCAGAACCTTTCTCCATGTTACATTGTGTAAAATTCCCATAGGTTGGAAATTGATGCTTTGTGCTTTTCCTAAGCCATACTCCTTACAACAACCACAGCAAATGCCTAAACTTTTAAGTGCAATTTAGGGGCACCTTCCCCTTGGCAATTGATGCTTTGTGTTTTTCTTAAACCACATTCCTGGCAACAACCACAGCACATGCCTAAGCTTTTAAACACAATTTAGGGGCACTTTCCCCTTAGCCAACTACCACTACAAAATCTACTTCCAGAGCCACTTTCCATTACGTGTTTACAATTTGCTACCATCGCCATGTTCCATTACATGTTTACAATTGGCTGCCACAACCATTTTCCATTACATGTTTTTCCACCTAATACAATACAACCCAACGGAAACCACCTCACAACACTTAAATTATGTGACCCAGCACCCAGCAGTGCACCATCCATTCCATTGGAAACCTAGTATGATTCAGTTGTGCATGAACCATGACATGAGTTACCAAGGTTTCACCTTGGTTACCATCCCATAAACCCTCCCATTTGAACCTCAAACTACCCTATAATAAGTGGGCAAAGTATCATAGGTGAGTAGAGAGGGAATGCATTTGTGGGCAACTATCACACTCCCTATAAGTGGACAGGGCATGTAAAATGAATGTAAGGTAACTAGGTGAAGCACTTGGTGGCTACAACATAGGTAGAGGTATTCTGGATGGTTGATACATAGGTAATTAATTTGGTTAACCATTGGTTTGGAATTCAATGAAAAATTGTTTCCCGTCCACAAACCATCCATCCCCATTGGTTAGCTGGTTTACCCTAGCAGTATATTCTGTGTCCACACTCCACACATCTCTTCATTTTGAGGACCTTCCTTCTTTGTAATATGGAATAAGATTGCATAGATTACCAGCTCATGCATTTGCTGTCTTGAAACTACAGGTGGGCAAGGGGGACGGGTGGGGTTCCCCATGATGTTTTCAGGTTCTCATTTGGGTTCCCCAAGTTCTCAATGTGTCCTAAAAAGGTGTTCCCAATAGCACCTCACTTTATCCCATATCCTTTGCTCAAAGTTTTCCCCTCTCACCTATATAGGTGAACCAAAAGGAAGGAACTCCATCTTGACATGGGAATTGCTATTTTGATGAGCCTCCCAAGTTTCAGTTCTTTCTTTTGGTGGGTAATGGGCCAATCAAAATGGCCCCATTGTTGAAAAAATATATATATATAATTTGGAATGCAGCCTATCTGAAGAATAGGAGACGAAAGGTGAATAGGAAAAGTAACTTTAATTTTGGGGTGGAAAACATCAAAAGTAGTAAATATTTTACCTCTGAAATTAATAGGGAGATGAATTATTTCTTAAAATGGTAAAGGGGAAAATTTACTAGATCCATGCAATGAAATTTACACTAAAAACTTGACCCCAAAGTCTAACACATACAAACTAGGACTCAATTCTGAACAACTTTAAATGATTTGATTTAACCAAGTCATATGGCATATCTACAATTTGTCATTAAAGTCATATGTCATATATATATATATATATATATATATATATATATATTTG
>Ga0209611_10015358_pt1 | contig 9999 bp, 9 predicted proteins | sample S1TSphgellanicum_3_FD_187693 | JGI IMG/M metagenome (GOLD analysis project Ga0209611, IMG submission 187693) | Host-associated microbial communities from peat moss isolated from Minnesota, USA - S1T2_Fc - Sphagnum magellanicum MG (SPAdes) (version 2) | ecosystem: Host-associated > Plants > Peat... | reverse complement strand
CATGGCATATTTTAAAAGGTAAAAAGACCAATAAGAAGATGTAATACATAATATCTTCAAATGTGTTCCCCAAAGTAGTAATAATGTTGGATGATATGGCACAACATTTCGATTTTCATATCGTGGTTTATAATATTCCCATTTTTTTAATTAAAAAAAAGGTTCAATGTGTGGAAAATATAGAAATCCAAATTTACAAGTTTCATTATGTCCTTTTTGAACATAACAATTTGACATTCATGCAGTTCTTTTCGTAATATCATTTTAAATAATTTGAGTAGTAAACTATCATTTGGTGGAATAAATGTTTTATCAAATACAATTGGAACAAAAATTATTATTTCATTTGTTGTTCTTTGAAAATCATTTTAATTAACACATAACATGGTATGGGCATGAATAGATCCACAATGTTGTAATTCATAATGTATAACATATTTTTTTATTTTGCCTAAAATGCCATTGTCATTTGATATTCCAATGACAATGTTTCATCGAAGCTGGTTTATGTAGGATGGGTATTTTGGTGATTGTCACTACAACAATTCCAAAGCCATTCCGAATTACAATTCATCATATATCAAATTTCATTTTGAATTTTTTTTTCTTTTTGTCTATTTGTATCTTGTTATCATTTTGTTTCAATGTTTTTTGTATGTTTGTAACTTGTTGTTTGTCTTACACCCTTTTAATGTTTTTCTTTTCTTTTGTTTATTTGTATCTTGTTGTTTGTCTTGTTTCAATGTTTTTCTCTATTTGTATTTTCTTGTTTGTCTTACACCTTTTCAATTTTTTTTTAATTTTGTTTATTTATATCTTGTTGTGAACTTTTCTAATGGGTTGAATTTTCATTGATATTTTGCGCAACAAATAAAAATGTAAAAAGTATTAATGGAACACAATGACATATAAAGAAATCTACAAAATTTATTTTTTGAAAAGACAAAATTGGAAACAATAGAATTATTATGTCCACACAAAATAATTTAATCATCATCGTTGGTAGTGTGAAACAACGGGGAACCCAAATATGTTGATGTAAACATGTTTACATGATAATGAAATAATGTAGCACATTCCATTGAATAATCTTTCCATGATATATTTTGATGTATTTGTTTAACAAGATATTCCATATCATTAAATTTAGGTCATCTTGTTGATGTCATTTTGTTTATAGTTAAAAGTTTTTAAAAATGAAACATACCGAATTCTTCTATCATTATTAATAAATCTTGTAATTGTGATTTATGCCATGTAGGAGAACCTTGAATTGATGATGGAAGCTTTTATTTTACTATATGTCCCAAAATTTTAACATTAATAATTTATAGATTTTTAATTTTAATGGTTTGTGTATTTTCTTAAACAACTATTAGAAGTATGTTTAATCAACTAATGTGATTGTCAAAGATCATACCTGATTAATAAATATGGTTCATACAATGTAAATGATGAAAATAAGGAACTCATTTGAAGTTTGAAATATTCATGTATTGTTATTTTACCATCATAAGCACCATATCCATGTGGAAATGAAAAAGGAAATACACTAGTTTTTTAAGCTATATATATTTTATTATCTTGTAATCCATTAAGTCGAACTATAAGTTTCTAATGACATACTTCGTTTTTGTGTAACCTTTTTGTCATATTTCCCATAATAAAAAAAATCTTTGTCATGGGATGTTGTGAATCAAAACGCAAATAAAATAAAAGTGATAAATTTTGTATTTCAATAGTAACGTGTATACTTCCAAATTCATTATTAGAAATGTTATGTTTTTTGATCATTTCATCAACAACATCTAAAGATAAAATACACATGTTATTAAATTCATTAGATTGTTCAAAAATAGTCATGTATTGTCTATAACATGGATTACTTTTTATATTTTGAAAGAAAAGGGGAGAAATAATATTTATAACATCTTGACTTAATATGTTTTTATTTAAAATACCATCCCAACTCAATAAAGGACTATTTAATAAAATTGAAGCTCTATTATTTCACATGTGCTAAAACCCCAATATTGTTTTTGTATATGTAATCCAATATTTTAAAAAGACAATAATTATATACAAAATGGATGTTTAGACAAAAGTGCTTTCATATAAATTTGTTATTGAAAAACAACATATTTTACATATGTTGGTGCATCACTTTCAATATAACATTTTAAAGATATGTATCTCTCCTTTCCATTTGAAGCAGCTGTATAATCATATAATAAGCAATCAGCGATGCCATAAAGTGTACATCCAAATTCATTAGTATATAAATTATTATACATACTATTTTATTTTTTGAAATGTTTACGTTGATGATTAAGTTTGGTTAATCCACATATTGCACAACATATCATGGTTTTCAACACATTTGTCAAATAACTAATCCATTTATCATACAATTCATTTCAAGCTTCCAATTACGATCCTAAGGTTGATAATGTTGCGTTTGTCCCAATTGAACCTCATCATAAACATTTTTTTTCAATCTCATTTTTCACAAATATGAAAAATTACATGTGGTTTTCAACCTACCATATCCCTACAAAACAATTTGAAACCATTACACTATGAAAACTACTCCAAAATAATTACAAAATAATAACATTCCAAATTAAATGACCTATTGAAAAATGCCACTATTTAAATTGAACAAATATGTCTCAAATCCAATGTACATGATACATTTTCAACCTTATCCCAGAAGCATTTCAAACCAAACAATCTAAGGTTAGACATATTGTCCATGAATTATTTTTTTTCATTCATTTTTTTTATAAAGTATGGCAAACATAAATTCATTTATATAATCTTTCAATGAATGGATGCAATGAATTTTTTTTGGATAAAAAATCATCTCTACTTTGGACCAATAATTCAAAAGTTAGATAAAATCATCACTACCCATCTTGTGATTAAGTTGTATATATTTATGAATCCAAAGTGGAATAATCTTTCAAAAACTAAACAAAAATACATCTGGATCCTAATTCACTTCTAGGTTTTGGGAATTTTTATGATTTGAGGTGTTGGTTATGTTCAAGCATGTTCTTAAAAAAGGTGGTGGAACTCTAGATTTGCTAGTAGGTTCAAATGAAAGTTTCTTTGTCTATGTTTATTTGTTCAAACAAGCCACAAATTCTTCAACCAAAGTTTTTTAAAATCATAATTGTAGTGAAATAAGTTCAAATGTTTGTTTTTTACTTTCCAAAACGCTTGATGTTGCTACTACTGCAATGAATGCCCGTGAGTCCAATATATTCCTATTTGTGCACATTTTTCAGATAGCTTAAATGGTAGGACCAGTTTGCCATGTCATTAATTACTAGCTTTTCAAAGCTTGTCTAACAATATTTCTCCATGTACATATATATGTTAGCATTGATGGGATACCACTTGACATATTTATTAAAAGGTCCTTTGTTCAAAATTGAGCGATAAGTTTTTGCATTTCCTTAGAATGAGTGCAAGACCTTTAGTATTGTGTTTTTGCTTATGTTATAATATATGTTTTGTGAGGTCAAAGAGTGCTTTCAACAAGAATGGTTTGACATCATTTGTGTGAAACAATATTCTTTTTATTTGAAATCTTTAAATGCAAGATTTACGTCAACTAAGTGCATAAACAAATAACCTAAATATGAAAAGTTTAAGTTCCACACCACCAATTGTGTATACTAACTGTTTGTCACATGTCATTGTTGGTTATGCTTGCCGACCATACAATGAAATGATATAGTCTATATAATTCTTCTGTCATTGTGAATGATGTGAAACATGACAAAAACATTTTAGTTTTTGTGAATGCATATTAAAGAAGATGTTATAACAATCCTTTTTGACCAACCATCTACATGGTCTCAATTGAAAGGTGGGAATATTAAGCAGATGGGCAATGAATCTATGTTGTTTTGAAGCATATTGAAAAGAGAATTATACATTCATCGAGTGGCCTTGGAAACAATATGTTGAATTGTGAAGGCCTTCAAAATTAACTACCACATGGGGTTCAGTTCTACAATTCATATTGAGAACACCATTAAAGATCTGGGATTTAATGGGTTTTTGCCCTAGTTATAATTGAATAATAAGGATATTCACAGTTGGAATCACATATAGAAAGACTCAAGAGGCAAATGTGGTTCTTATTGGCAAGATAATTTTACAATCAAATCATCAAGTTATAGTAGTGGTGAATTAGATACACAAATGGAAGCTGCTTGCAAGTTAGTTGTTTAAATTTTAAAGAGACTTTCAAATGAATCTACTCTTGAAGCAAGGCAATTTAAACAAAATGGTTTTAAGTCCAAAAAACTTGGGGAAACATGGAATATAGATAGAGGATTAGGAAATGTTCTAACATCTATAAATATAGAAAACAAAGGTGTACAAGATCTAGTGGTGTTGACATCAATGGTAAGGTTGCAAAACCATTTACAATTTAAATAGATTTTAAGATTTGGATCTTGTTACATTTCATATGGTGGCATTTGCATTTTTTTACTTGTTTTGTGTAGTATTGTTTTACCCTATGTTCCACATCAAGAAAAAATAATTGAAAAATCAATTGGTTTTGAAAAAATGTATAAACTATGAATCACATCCATGAAAATATCAAGAATATATTTGAAAGCTTGGAAAATACAACTTTATTTACAATAAATGTATTTACTTGTAAACTTTATTAAATAATATTAGATTTTCCCCCCTTTTTCCCTTATAAATTATAAGACCAAATCTACACTCATACATTTGTCTACAATTTCCTAATCTACCATTACAAAGAATAATAATAATTTAAGCCTTACTTTTACATGCTTTGGTTGTTTACATAAATTTTTCATGTACACCCATTAATGGCTCTTCATGTACACCCACTACTGGTTCTTTATGTGCACCCACCATTGGAACCACTGTTTTGCTTCAAAACTCCAAAATAAAATAGCTACCTTTGTTTATTGTTAATACCAAAACTACTAAAAGAGTTGGATACTAAACTAGTCAAAATCTTTGAACTATGGCACCATTATTCCTTGTTATTTCTAAACATATAACATGAAAGTTTTCATGTCTCAAAACAAACTTATTGCCCCAAACTTTGAATACCACAAAGAAGGTCTAACAAGAACAAAAAAACATAAGAAAAAGAAAGTTCCTTTGCCAAAAAAAATCAAAGAAGAAAAAAGTAGTCAGTTGTAGGTTTTTGTGTTGCTTAAGCTTATAAGAAAATATAAAACGTTTCCTCCCCATAAGCAATACCTTACACCCACAATCACCACAACAAAGATGACCACTAATCAAAACTTAAGAACATGCAACAACAAAACACAAATACGTGCTACCAAAAAACCCACACCCAAAAGTCTTTATGTCTACTTATTACAATAACAAAAAAAAAAAAAAGTGGGTCTTGTAAAGGAGCTTATGAACATCACCATATTTTGCAAAGAAGAAGATGAAAAAGGAGATATTTTTGCTACAATTTGCAAAGAAGGCATGGAAGAAACATTTGATGGAGAAACAATTCAAATAATTCAAATCTAGAAACAAAGCTATCAATGATACCCAAAACAAAATGGTCAAAATAATTACAACCTTAAAACACAAGTGATGAATATGGTGATTCCAAGAAATAAAGGTAAAGACTCTACTAACCTTCCATTATAGGATCCTCATGGACTTGAATGAGGTGAAAAGGAAGATTTAGCTAGATAAGAACTAAAGACAAAAACTAAATAAACATTACAAGACTAACTAAACTTTAATAACTGAAAATTGGAAGTTAGAAAATTCATTGTGAGTGTTAATTAGCTTCATTGTCCTCCAAGGAAACACATTTATTTCCTTCCATAATGTATCTTAAAACCTAGTCTCTCACCTTTTATATGTTTTTGAACAATTTCATTAACTATGTTGATGTCTTGATTTAATTACATACCAATTTGTATATAACATTAAAATTTGAATATTAAACTTTGTTTGAGATCAAAGCAAATTGTGTGGAAAAAAAGTGTGGTTGCATGGTAGGGTGGTTCACTTTTTGCAACACAATGCAATTTTTTGCAAAGAGTGTCATGTATTTGCATGTTATTAGCACACCATGAAATCAATAATATGCTAAATTTGTGACTACATTTAAATTGTTAACTTCAAAAAAAAACATCTATATAAAAAAAATCATATATACACCAAATATGGGTGCAAAACATGTACCAAAATAATTGTAATGACTACTTCATATTTCATATATTAAAGTGATATTTTAAGTTGTTGTCAAAAAACTTGAATTTGCTTATAACACAAAATTCATAATATATCATGGGAACATGTAATGAATAAATTTGAAATCAATTTAATGAATAAAAAATCCCCATTATAAGCATTTAAAAAGTGTTGTAACTCATGTTTTTAAGTAGAAAAAGATTAGTAAAATGACTTGAAAATATTTGAAAATGACAAATGTTTTGCAAATTTTTAATATAAACCTTAACATAATAGTATTTGAAAAATTAAATTTAAAAGAAATACACAATATTGCAAAAATATTTCAAGAATATTCCAAAATAAATGGTCATTTAAAGGGGCATGGTTGGTTCCTATTAACATGGTTGGACCTACATATAGTAATGGATTTGAAGTTGAAAAATATGGATTGGTTTTTTGCTTATGCTTTCATATAGCTACATATTTTTGTAATATGGTTTTTATTTAGGATGTCTTATTGGGACTTAACATATGATATATTATAGCAAAAAGAGCATAAATGCAAAAGGTTTGCTAGAAAAATCTTAACCAAAAGAATGTTAAGAACTTTTGAATGGTTTGAAATGGACCAGATTGTGAAAAATCCATATCATAATCATTTTTTTATTGAATTTCAATTTTTTCTCTTAACATGTATATTAAATAATTGTCTTGTTGGGATCTTTTTCATATGATTTTTTTCAATTCAGTAATTACCACATAATTCGCATTTCACATTGGTTTTTAAGGTTGTTGCCATTTTAATGTTAAAATGTGGATTATTTCAAGTGTTATAGTCATAAAAAATGAGATTCATTTATGTAAAGCTCACACATTAAGTCTTTCGTAAATGAAAAATCACAACAAAAGGACCAATGGTTAGTCTTCAAAAAATTTAAAATGGAATATCCTAAATTTGAATAAATTTGAATATGGACTAGTTTTTTTTCACAATGTATTTATATAACAATTTTTAAACTTTGAAACATAACACTTTGACGATTGATAACACTTAAGGTCAAAAAATCAAGCAAGGAAATATCTTATTTTTGAAGACATTAAATCATATTTCATTTAATGTTTTTCAAAATGACAAAGTTTTTTTTTGATAGTATGATTAATGTTTTTCAAATGACAAAGTTTTTTTTGATATTATGATTAATGTTTTTCAATATCAATATTTAATATTTTTTTAAAAAAAGGAGTTTAAAATGGTGTCTTGAATTTGGATATGGAAAAAAATATTAATTTTAACATCATTTGAACCAATTTGAAAGTCAAACCAATTCATCAGTCTTAAAATACAATTTTGAAATTCAAAATACAAAGGAAATGGATTGTCAAAAAGAACTTTGATTCATTGCATTTGGTCCACCCTTATGTACTTTAACCCTAAAAACATCAAGCAAAAATAATATATTTAAATGAAAATTTGGTGAATAGTTCATAAAAGGTTTTTTTCAAAATGTCAAAGACAATTGAATAACCTTTCTTGTATTTTTTATTGTATAATACCTCCAAAATAATATGTTCGCCTTCTTCTTTGAAGGAGATCATTATCCAAAAATTAATGGATACCCCTTGTCACCCAAGGTATATGATGAAAACCCTTGGTTAGAATCTTTGCCCATCTCAAACTTACCCATATGAATGAAATCATGAAAAAAGGAGCTAGTCGCACCAAGGTTAAAGTCCTTTCCAAGGACTGGATTTTCCACATGGCAATTTTCTATTGGTTTATATTGCATTTTTCACATAATTTTTTAAACTGAATATCAAATTTGAGGTCAAATATGATGTATAACATGATAAAAAGTAAAATTGTTTTGCATCAAGCCTTACATTATAGTTAAATCTATAATTTAACTTTGAGCCATGATTACAAATTCAAAACTATAATAGTGTTAAAGGACATTTGAGTATTATAATCTAAAAAGGCATATGTATTTCAGTTTTTTGAAGGTTTTGAACACATCGATCCCTTCTTGTGGAATATATTAAAGTTCACAAAAAAATTGAAATGATTTGGTGAACATTTGATAAGGGAAAAAAACTTTTGATACAGAAAAACCACATATCCACTTTTTTTTTTGAGTGCTTTAAACATATAAAAAGACTTTTCAAACATGGAAAATTTTCATAAAAAATTGTACTTGCAACTTTGAAAGTATAAAAATTTATTTCAAAAATAAAAGAATTTTTAAAATATATATTGTTCCCAAATTTTCAAAAAATAGTTTTTAAAGATTGTCCACACATTGTTTGGCTCCTTTTTTCCTGCTTTCACCCGTATTGATAATTTTGCAAAGCATACATAACCCTACATTTATTTGGATTGTAATTTTTTTTTACGTCTATTATATATTTTTAATTAATATATATTTTGAAAATTTTGAACTTACCCTTACTTACTAATGTATTAAAATCATTATGTTAATTCAACATTAGATGTGACCTATAAACATTTTGATTTAAATTTAGATCCATCAAAATTCAAAACATTTAAAAGGTTTCAGAACTCCATTTATTGCCATTTAAAATATTTTGGCAAATTTTTTCAAATATGGGGCTCAAATTTTGTAATGTGTGATTGAATAAAAAAATATGATGCAAACATTTATACCAAATGATTTATTTGTTGAAAGAAAATTTCAAAAATTTCCTTAGTGTGGGAAAACCTTGGGGCATGCAACATGCACTTTAACACAAAATGTACACATTACAACATCAAACACTTTCAATTTTTTCCTTCATCAATGACATTATATATGGGACAATCAAGTTTTCATCCATTCCCAAAACTTTGAGTTTGAAGAAAAATAAAAAATTAAGTTACATAACAAATTTCACATTTTACAAATATTAGTAAAATAACTTTGTAGATTACATTAATGCAAATGTGTTTGAACACAAAATTACATGGCACTCTTTTTTGACACTTAATTAATTGCCCTAAATTTCACCAAGAAATAAAACTACAATTTTGAAATAGTTGTGTTTAATTTTCAATTATAAGTTTAACATTCATGTGAATGTGTGTGTGCATATATTTTACCCCATGGTGTCAAGAAAATTTCAAACTTTGTTTGGTCTTCTTGGACATTAAATTAAAACATTTTAATCATTTACTAGATATTAATTGATGAAATTGGTTTATGTTGTCATCAATGACATGATGAATGTAATAAAATACATTTCATCTCATGTATCATCAATCATTTGTATGATTATGCCAAAAAAATATATATCCATGTTATATATTGAACAATAAATTTATATTGAACAAGTATATGAAAACATTTGTAGTTTGACTCATGGAAAATTATTCGTCCTCCTTGAAGTTATTCTTTCTTTTTTGAAATCAATCATGTTTTTTAATGACCATAATAAAGGAAAAATATTTTTTTTATTCTCAACTGAGGTTTGACCCACCTACCCATGTGATTTAATGATGAATTTATCATTACTATTTTAGTTAATTAATTATTATAAAGAGTATATAGAGTCATAACAAATTGTAATGTGGCATGAATCACAACCATGTGGTTATAATTACCTTGTGTGATGGGCATGTGAACAATGGAAATGAATGATGAAAGATATTAGTTGATCTATGTTTAAATTTAGACATGAAACATACAACTCAAGACAAAACCACACAAGGATAAAAACAAGAACACAAAGTGTGCAAAAAAAAATGCAAGCAAATCTATATTGTGATAAAGTATGAAAACATAAACACAAAAG
>Ga0209611_10015357_pt1 | contig 9999 bp, 7 predicted proteins | sample S1TSphgellanicum_3_FD_187693 | JGI IMG/M metagenome (GOLD analysis project Ga0209611, IMG submission 187693) | Host-associated microbial communities from peat moss isolated from Minnesota, USA - S1T2_Fc - Sphagnum magellanicum MG (SPAdes) (version 2) | ecosystem: Host-associated > Plants > Peat... | reverse complement strand
CAACCCCCTGATCGTGCTGATGTCGATCGAACTGATGTTCAACGCCGCCAACTTGGCGCTGGTCGCGTTCTCGCGCGAATGGGTCAACAACGCCGGCCATATCTTCGTGTTCCTGGTCGTGACCGTGGCGGCCGCCGAGGTCGCGATTGGTCTGGCGATCGTGGTTTCGGTGTTCCGGCGCGCGCAAAACGTCGACGTCGACGAAGTCGCGAGCATGCGCGGATGACGACCGCGTTGCACTACTCGCCGCTGCTGCCGACGCTCTGGCTGCTGCCGCTCTTCGGCGCGATCGCGCTCTGGGCGTTCGGGCCGCAGTTGCGCCGCAACGCCGGCTACGTGGGCTCGGCCGTCGTGCTCGTGTCGTTCGCATGCGCGCTCGCGCTCTTCGGCGAAGCGACGCTGCCCGGCAACCCCGTGCGGGTGCCGCTGGTCAGTTGGGGCCCCGGCTTCGATCTGGGGCTCTCGCTCGATCCGCTCTCGTTGCTTTGGACGCTCGTGATCACGGGCGTCGGCGGCTTGATCCACATCTATTCGATCGGTTACATGTGGAGCGATCGCGCGATCGCGCGCTTCTTCGCGTACTTGAATTTCTTCGTCTTCGCGATGCTGACGCTCGTGCTCTCCGATAACCTCGTGGGGCTGCTGGTCGGCTGGGGCCTGGTCGGGCTCGCGTCGTACTTTCTGATCGGCTTCTGGTTCTACAAACCCACGGCCGTGGCCGCCGCGCGCAAAGCGTTCGTCATCAACGTCTTCGGCGACATCGGCATCATGTTCGCGCTCTTCGCGCTGTTCGCGCAGACGCACTCGATCGCGTTCAACGATATTTTCGCCAAAGTCGCGACGTTCTCGTCCGGCTTCGTGCTGCTGGCCTGCATCGGGCTCTTCATCGGCTGCGCGGCTAAATCGGCGCAGGTGCCGTTGCACACCTGGCTGCCCGACGCGATGGAAGGGCCCACGCCGGTCTCGGCGCTGATTCACGCGGCCACGATGGTCACGGCCGGCGTGTACCTGATCGCGCGATTCGCCCCGCTGTGGAGCACGTCGCCCGCCGCGCAGGAGCTGGTCGGCATCGTCGGCGCGCTGACGATGGCGGTGGGCGCGATTTTGGCGATGGGGCAGTGGGACATCAAGCGGATCCTGGCCTATTCGACGATGTCGCAGATCGGCTACATGATCATGGGCGTGGGCGTGGGCGCCTATCAAGCGGGCGTGCTGCACTTCTTCACGCACGCGTTCTTCAAGGCGCAGCTATTCTTGGGCGCGGGCTTGATCATCCACGCGCTACACGACGAGCAGGACGTGCGCAAGATGGGCGGCCTGTACCAACGGATGCCGTTCGCGTTCTGGGCGATGCTGCTGGGCACGCTCGCGATCATCGGATTTCCGCTCTTCTCGGGCTACTATTCGAAGGACGCCGTCATCTACGGCGTGCTCGAGCACGGTCACCCGGTGCTCTACGGGATGGCCGTCGGGGCCGCGTGCATCACCGCTTACTACATGTTCCGGATGATCTTCATCGTGTTCTTCGGCCCGTACCGCGGCGACGTGCCCGACGCGTTGCTGGCGATCGCGCCCGCCGCGACGGCGGCCGAACCGCAAGAGCACGTTGCGCACGCGCCCGACTGGCTGATGCAGGCGCCGGTGGCCGTGCTGATGGTGCCGACCGTGATCGCCGGCTACGTCTCGATCGGCGGCGCGAACAGCCCGTGGTACCGCTATTTCGGCAACCTTTTCGGAGGCGCCGACACCGCTCCGGTCGCGGCCCCGTTGATTCCCGAATTCGGTTCGACCGCGCTCGTCCTGGTGCTGGTGGCGCTCGGCATCGTCGCGGCCTACGTGCGTTACGGCGCGCCGGCCGCGCAGGCCGCTGCGATCGACCGCCTGCGGCGCGAAACGCTCGTCATGCCCGCCCGCTTGCGCTACTTGTTGTGGTTCGACGACGCGATCGCGCTTGCGATCGTGCGGCCGTCGCAGGCGCTGGGCGGCGGCATTTCGCGCTTCATCGATCCGCACGTGATCGACGCGGGCGTGCGCGACGTGGCCTGGGTGGCGGGCGCGCTCGGGCTCGCGTTCCGCGCGCTGCAGAGCGGGCTCGTCCGCGCCTACGCGCTGACGATCGTCATCGGCGCGGCTTGCTTTATCGCGTACTTCGCCTACATCGGCGTGCCGCGATGATCGGCGCGCTCGTCATCGTGCCGATCCTCGCCGGCCTCGCGCTGTACGCGTTGCCGCGCTCGGCGGAGAACGCCGCGAAGTGGATCGGCGTGGTCGTCTCGTTCGCGGCTTTCGTCGTCGCCGCGCTCTCGCGTGACGCTCCCGACGAATCGCTCGTGTGGCTGCAGCGCCCGTTCACGGCTAGCTTCCACGTTGGATTTAGCGCGACCGGGTACGCAAGCGCCGGTTACTGGATCGTGTTGCTCTTGACGCTCGCGACCGGCTGCGGGCTGATGGTCGCGCGTCTGCCGCAGATGCTGGTGCTGCTCGGCGCGATGACCGGCGTGTTCGTCGCCCGCGATCTGCTGCTCTTCGCGCTCTTTTGGGATTTCATGCTGATCCCGGTGTTTCTGGTGCTGATCGCGTGGTCGCCCACGAAGTCGAGCGGGACCGCGTGGAAGTACTTCGTCTACAACCTGTGCGGCGGACTCGCGCTGTTGCTAGCCACGGCGGCCTACGGCATCTTCGCCGGCACGACCGACGCGATCGGCAAGGTCGCCGGTCCGCTCTCGCCGTCGCTTCCGGCCGCCGCGGAGACGTGGATCTTCGCCGGCTTCGCGCTGGCGTTCTTGATCAAGACGCCGGTGTGGCCACTGCACACGTGGATGCCCGACACCTATGCTGACCTGCCGCCGCCGATGGTCGCGGTCGTGAGCGCCGTGCAATCCAAAGCCGGGCTCTACGGCTTCATCGCGATCGGCCTGAGCCTCTTCCCGCACGCGATGGCCGCCGTCGCGAAGCCCATGCTGGTTTTGGGCGCGATCTCGCTGCTCTATGGCGCGTTCGCGGCGCTCGTCCAGGACGACGCCAAGCGGATCGTCGCGTACTCATCGCTCTCGCATCTGGGCCTCGTGCTGCTGGGCATCTTCAGCTTCAATCCCTACGCGCTGGGCGGCGCGATCGTCTACATCGTCGCGCACGGGCTCTTCAACGCCGGTCTGTTCATCACGCTCGGCGAGATCGAAGTGCGCGAGGATACGCGCTCGCTCTCGCGGCTGGGCGGCCTCGCGGCGCGCAACCCCAAGCTCGGCGGTGCGCTGACGATCGTGGCCCTAGCGGCCCTCGGCTTGCCGGGCCTCTGCGGCTTCGCGGGTGAGATCCTGATCATGACCGGCCTCTATCAGGCGGGCCATCACAAGCTGACGGTCGTCGCTTTGATCCCGATCGTGTTGGCGGCAGCCTACATGCTGCGCGCCTTCCAAGGCATGATGCAGGGCCCCGAAGTCGAGGACGTGCCGCAGCGCCCCGACATGACGCCGCTGGAGATCTTCGCAATCGCGCCGTTGGTCGTCGCGATCGTGCTGTTGGGCATCGACCCGGGCCCCGTCGCCTTCCCAGCGCGCGCGGCGCAAACCGTCGGCATCGGCCCGGCGCAACCCCCGCCGTTTGTGGTGAGCGACAAGTGACGCCGCAGTTGACGATTCCGTATGGAAGCGCCGATTGGGAGGCGCTGGTGCCCACGTTCATCGTCGCGGCGGGGGCGCTGGTCGTGCTGCTGGCGGACCTTATTCTACCGGTGGCTTTACGCCGGCAGGCCGCGATCGCGCTCGGCGTTTTGGCACTCGCGATTGCCGGCGCGTTCGCGTTGACGGGTTGGCACCATCCGTACTCGGCCTTCGCCGGTGGATTCGTCAACGGCGGCTTCACGATCGTCTTCGAAGAGATCACGGTCGTGGCCGCGATCTTCTCGCTGTTGATGGCCTACGCGCTGGGCCGGCCCGACCAAGCCGGCGGCGCGATCGCGCTGATGCTCTGGAGCGCCAGCGGCGCGATGCTGATGGCCGGCGCCGCGAACCTGATGACGATTTTCCTCGGCCTCGAACTGCTCTCGCTCGCGCTCTACTGTCTGTGCGGCCTCTCGCCGCGCCCGGCCTCGCGTGAGTCGGCGCTGAAGTATTTGATTTTGTCGTCGACCGCGTCGGCCCTGATGCTCTACGGCATGGCGCTGCTCTTCGGCGCGACCGGCAGCGTGTCGCTGGCCGTCTTCGCGAACCCGCCCGCTTCGGTCGCGCTCTTCGACGCGGGCTGCGGACTGTTTCTGATCGGGCTGTGCTTCAAGCTCAGCCTCGTGCCGTTTCACGTCTGGACGCCCGACGTGTACGAGGGCGCGCCGTTGCCGGTAACCGCGTTCATGAGCGTCGTGACCAAGGCGGGGACCCTGGCCGTGCTCGCGCGCTTCGCCTACGCGGCGCTGCCGGCGTCGAGCGCGGCTGCGATCCTGTGGCCGCTGTGGATCGTGGCGGCGCTCTCGATGATCGTCGGCAACGCCGCCGCGCTCGCGCAAACCGATATCAAACGGCTGCTGGCCTACTCCGGCGTCGCGCAAGTCGGTTACATCATCGTCGCGATGGCCGGCACGACGCCGCAAGGCCTGCGTTATGCGATTTTCTACCTCGGCGCGTACACGTTCATGAATCTGGGCGCGTTCGCCGTCGTCGCGCTGCTGTCGCGCGAGCGCGACGAAGGCTCGAGTTTGGGCGCGTTCGCGGGTCTGGGCTACCGGCAGCCGGTCCTGGCGGCGGCCATGACGTTCTTCTTGCTGGCGCTGGCCGGATTGCCGCCGACGGTTGGTTTTACGGGGAAGATCTTGATTCTGGCCAGTTCCGTCCAGTCCGGATTCGTGTGGCTCGGCGTGCTGCTGATCGTCGGGACGGCGATTTCGGCGTACGCGTATTTCAAGATCGTGCGCGCGATGTACGCGCGCACGACGGGCGCGCCGATCCAGCGCGCCTTCAAACCCGCGAGCGCGCTGCCGTGGGTCGGCGTCGCGATTTGCGCGGTAGCCACGCTCGTACTCGGGCTCTGTCCGCTAGCGCCCAGCGACGTGTTGCCGCTCGTGAAGTAAACACATCAACTTTCGGCTCTTCGTTCCAAGCCCCGGGCGGCGGCTCGAAGCGCACGCGCCGCTCGTCGTCGCGCTGCACGGCTGCACGCAGACGGCGGGCGACTTCGCGGCCGGCTCGCGTTTCGACTCCGTGGCCGAGCGGGCCGGCGCGTACGTCGTCTACCCCGAACAACCGGTGCGTTCCAACGGAAATCGCTGTTGGAACTGGTTTCTGCCCGCGCATCAGGCGCGCGGCCACGGCGAACCCATGGCGATCGTGGCCCTCGTTACCGAGTTGCTCGCGCGGCACCCGATCGATCCCAAGCGCGTCTACGTCGCTGGACTTTCGGCCGGCGGCGCGATGGCGGCTATTCTGGCCGAGCAGGCACCCGACGTGTTCGCCGCCGCCGGCATCTTGGCGGGCGTCGCGTTGCACGCCGGCCGCAACGTCGAGGAGGCGTTTCGCGCGATGCGCGTCAGCGTCTCGCTCGCGGAGGCGGTGACGTTGCTCGACGGCCACCGCCGGCCGGCGGAATCCTACGACCGCTTGCGCGTGACGATTTGGACCGGGCTCGAGGACCGGACGGTCAACCCGCGCAACGCGCTCGCGCTGGGGGCGCAGTTCCGGTCCCTGTGCGGCGTCTCCGAGGTGGAGCCCGACGTCGAGGCGCGCCCGGGGGCGACGATCGAACGCTGGCGCGGCGCGGACGGACGGGTTCGGGTCGAGTCTTGGCAACTGCCGCGCATCGGGCACGCTTGGAGCGGCGGCAGTTTTCGCGGTTCGCATACCGACCCGAACGGCCCGTCCGCCAGCGACGCGATGATGGCATTTTTCTTGGAGGACGCCGCTCCCGCCGCGGTGGCGCCGGCGCCGACGGGACTGCCGAACGCGCTACGGCGAAGCACGGAACGATGATCGATGCGGTACACCGGATCGTCCTCGCGCGGCGGCCGCAGGGGCCGCCGCAACTCGAGGACTTTCGCTACGAAACAACGTCGCTGACCGCGCCGCAGGCGGGCCAAATGCTGCTGCGCGTCCAGTATCTGTCGCTCGATCCGTACATGCGCGGCCGGATGGACGACCGCAAATCGTATGCCGACCCGGTGAAGCTCGGCGAAGTGATGACCGGTGAGACGGTCGCGGTCGTCGAGAGTTCGCACCATCCCGGCTTTTCGCCGGGCGACGTCGTGCTCGCGCCGACGGGTTGGCGGACGCACGCGATTTCCGACGGCACCGGCCTGCGCAAGCTCGATCCGACGGCCGCGCCCGTCACGACCGGGCTCGGCGTGCTCGGCATGCCCGGGTTCACCGCGTACGCGGGGCTGCTCGCGATCGGCAAGCCCAAGCCCGGCGAGACGGTCGTTGTGGCGGCCGCGAGCGGCCCCGTCGGCGCGCTCGTCGGCCAACTCGCCAAGCGCGCCGGCGCGCGCGCCGTCGGCCTTGCCGGCGGCCCCGAGAAGTGCGGCTACGTGGCGGGCGAGCTCGGCTTCGACGCCGTGGTCGACCACCGCGACCCCGACCTGCCCGCGAAGCTCGCGGCGGTCTGCCCCGACGGCATCGACGTATATTTCGAGAACGTCGGCGGCGAGGTCTGGCAAGCGGTGCTGCCGCTACTGAACCGGTTCGCGCGCGTGCCGGTCTGCGGCCTGATCGCGTATTACAACGGCACGTGGCATGGCGACGGCCCCGGCCTGTTGCCGGCCACGATGCGCGCCATCCTCTCGAAAAGCTTGACCGTGCGCGGCTTTCTCAACTACGAATTCACCGCGGAGTACCACGAGGCGTTTCTGCGCGAGGTCGGCGCGGGCATTGCCGACGGCACGATCCGCTACCGCGAAGACATCGTCGAGGGCCTCCAGAACGCGCCGGCCGCGTTCATCGGTATGCTGGAAGGCCGAAACTTCGGCAAGCTGATCGTGCGCGTCTCCGACTGAAGCGCGTCTCCGCTTACACGATATTCCGATCCTCTGCGAGGCGTTAGCTGGAGTTGTCCGCAGGCGCGCGGCAAGTGAAATTTCCGCACCGGGGAGCGAAAACGAAGGGAGTTGGACGACGCCCGCTCGAAGCGAGCCCCACGACTCCTTAGTTACATTACGTCTCTTATATGTAGTTTGAATTAAGGTGGGGCAGATGAGCAAAGTTATTCTAGGCCGCGCTTTGGGCGCTGTTGCATTGACAATTTTAACGGCCACGGCGGGCGCCGTCGCGGAAGCGGAAATCCACGTTGGCGGAATGGGGTTTAGGGGCCCCGGGGATTTGACCCCCGCGGTGGTGGCGGTCGGGAACGTTTTGCCTTCCGTAACCGTGGCGAAAGCGCAATACGGCACGGGCGGCGTCGCGCTGCGCAATCGTGGCGGCGGCGGCTTCGGCGTCAGCGGCGTCGTCACGCCGGTGAAAGCCGCTTATCTTTACTGGGCCGTCATTACCGAGGGTGCGCCCTTGAAGACCGAAACGGCGGTTGCCCTTCAACGGCTGTTGCCGACGAGTTCGAGTAGCGTCGTCGTGACCGGAACCGCCATCGGCGTCGGTCCGCAACCTTGCTGGAGCGGCGACCGGATTACGGTCTTTCGTGGAACGGTCCCGACCTCCGTCGCAAACGGAAACGGCGAGTATTTCGTCGTTCTGCAAAAGGGAGCGTCGGGCGAGATCTTTGGCGACGACCCGTGGGTGAAATCCACCCTTCCGCTGTTCGAAGGCGCGTCGCTCGTGATCGTCGGGAGCGGGAAGAGCACGGTCGCGATCTTCGACAAGGGCCTCGCCGGCGAAACGTTTGATGGCAATCCCGGAATCACGTATTCGCTCAAGCTGCCGATAAGCGCACCGGGCAACTCGGCGTTGTACGACAATATCGGTGCCGACGGTCAACTTGGCGCCAGCCGGGCTGCCGCTACCGGGGACTCGGAGGAGCGCACGGCGATCAACGGCCACTTGGTCGCCGGTTCCGGCTCGGCCGCGCACGACGGCGACTGGAACGGAAGTTCCGGTTATCCTTTACCGCAACTTTGGGACGACACGGGCCACGACATCACGAGCGTCGTGACGGCCGGAACGACGACCTTGAAGTTCGCGATCAACAACGGCAGTCAGGGGTCATTCGACTGCCTGACCCCGGTTGCCAACGTCGTGTCGCTACAGTGACGTCGCGCCGGCCGGCTTCGCGTTAGATTTCGGGAGCACGGGCGTGCGCGCACTCATAATGCCTTCGTTTTGGCGTCTTCCGGCGCGAGCATTTCGAGCCAGCTTTCCAAGAAATAGCGCGTAGGCATCCAGGGCACGGAGGCCCAGAGTTTGATCAAGTCCGCGTTGGAGACGTGGGTGCCGAACGCCCGCGAGTCGAGCGTCGCGCCGGGCCGCTTGCGCAACTCACGGCCGAATTGGGCCGCGCCGCTGCGTACCAGCACGTCGTCGACGCTGCCCTCGCGACAGACGTCCGCGACCACGCCCGTCAACGTGAGCAGCGACTTGCGGAAGAGCGTGGTGGCTTCGGGGAACGTCATTGCGCCGGAGCGCCCCAGGCGGTCGAGGAGGTCGACCAGCCACACGAAGCCGGGGAAGGTGCCGCGCCGCACGCGCGCGATGCCGGCCGCGATCTCGGCACGGAGCGCCTCGGGATCGTCGACGCGGCCCAAGTGCTCGACCGCCGCGTAGGTCGCGAACTCGTCGAAGGTCAAGGCGCCCATCAGCGAGCGAACGACGGCCGAGAGTTGGGACTCATCGAGTTCGGTCGTCAGCGCCCAGTCCAGGATCGCCAGCTTGCCGTCGGGCGTCACGAAGAGGTTGCCCGCGTGGGGATCGGCGTGGAAACGCGCCGGCAGCTGCGAGTCTTTCCAGAACGGGTCGGCGATCAGGGCCTTCACGAGCGTCTTCGCGAGCTTGTTGCGGACCGAATCGGCGACCGACGGATCGGTCACTTTCGTGCCGTCGACGCGTTCCATCGCCGTCAGTCGCGGGGTCGAGAACGGCAGCAATTCCGGAATCACGACATCGGCTGAGTCGGCATAGAAGCGAGCAGCCCAGGCTAGGTTTTCCTGTTCGCGGTCGAGCTCGATCTCATGCAGCAGCAGTCGCGCCACGCCTTCGATCAGGCCTCGGTAGTCCAGCACCGGCAAGCCGTAGAACCGAGTGCGCTCCTCGAGGTAGCCGCTCAGGCTGGTCCAGATCGCGAGTTCCTCGTGCATCCGCGTCACGGCGACCGGCTTGAGGAACTTGAAGACGCCGCGGCGCACGTTGCCCGCCGCATCGGTCCAGTCGAACGGCACGACCGCCGCCACGCTGCCTTCGGCCAGCGCGAGCGGCGCGACGACGAGCCCGGCAGGCTCGCCGATTTCCGCACGCAGGAGCGCCGTGATTTCGTCCGCGTCCACGGCCGGCGGCAGCGACTCCAGGCTTTGCAAACGCGCGCGCAGCGGTGCCGCCAGGCCCGGTTCGTGCGAGACGACCTGGCCCAGCTTGTGCAGCGTCGGGCACTGCCGCAGCAGACCGACGAGCCGCGTATCGGCGTCGGCTGCCGGGTCGAGGCCCGCCTGCGCGGCGATGATCTCGCCCATGTGTTCCGGCGTCAACTGCTCGAAGAAGAAGAGCAGCGCGTCGATCAGCAGCGGCTGGTAGTTCGCGTAGGTCTCGGGCAGCAACCGGATGCTTTCGAGCAGCGCCCGGATCGTGCCGAGAATCTCATCGTCCATCGAAGTCATGCCAATCGAGCTAACCTCGCGGATCCGGTCCCCGCGGCGCCTCGGTAGATGGTGTCAATGGTGCAAGTAGATTGAGGCGATCGTCGTCACCCAGGTTGTGATGACGATACCGACCGTCCACATGAAGCGTTGGTCGATCTTCGCATCAAGCGCGTCGATCTTCTTATCCAGTGCCTCCTGGACCGTGTCGATCTTCTTATCCAGTGCCTCCCGGACCGTGTCGATCTTCTTATCCAGTGCCTCCTGGACCGTGTCGATCTTCTTATCCA
>Ga0209611_10015356_pt1 | contig 9999 bp, 9 predicted proteins | sample S1TSphgellanicum_3_FD_187693 | JGI IMG/M metagenome (GOLD analysis project Ga0209611, IMG submission 187693) | Host-associated microbial communities from peat moss isolated from Minnesota, USA - S1T2_Fc - Sphagnum magellanicum MG (SPAdes) (version 2) | ecosystem: Host-associated > Plants > Peat... | reverse complement strand
CCTATTTAGGTAGTGGTGCAAAGGATACAGGCATTGCTGCAATGTGCGAACCACTAGTGGTCTGTCAATTCAAACTTGACGGACTACTAGTAAGTACCTATGCAAAATTAATTGCATACTCTCATCGCCTGAAATGTTTGTCAAACGGTCATTCCAGGTTAAATAAATGTGCAATTAATTTTGCACGACTACTTACCATCTGCACCTTTTGCAACACACAACCAGTAATTATTCTTATGGACTGCATTTATGTAACGGGAATTCGCGCCTATGGCTACACTGGCTATTTGCCAGAGGAGCAGTCGCTAGGACAATGGTTTGAGGTAGACTTGAAGTTATGGCTGGATATTTCCACGCCAGGGAAAACTGATGGGATTGAAGATACTCTAGATTATCGCGGTGTGATCAGCTTGGTACAAAATTTGGTCAAGACATCCAAGTTTGCTTTAATCGAACGGTTAGTCACAGTAATTGCCGATTCCATTTTGCGCGAGTGCAATCACATCACCCAAGTCCAAGTCACTTTGAGCAAACCCGCAGCGCCCATACCAGATTTTAGCGGCAAAATCAGCGTGGAAGTCACTAGAACCAAATCCCAAATCTAAGAGAACGGGGTGTGGGGTTTGGGGTGTAGGGTGTAGGGGGAAGACAAAACAACCACACCCCGTCAGGGGAAAGTGCCGCGAAAAAAAAGCGTTCTGATTCCAAGCCCCTATATTTATATATGAAGTTCCCTACACCCCACACCCTATCCCCCACACCCTTGCGAAGCGCTTTGACCTCCACGGCTCGTCTCTACCCAGATTTTTCACAAATTTGGGAAGCTCCCAGCTTTAGTTCACTGACCTGCGGTGAAACGTATTAGAATTAGGTTAAGTTTAATTAAGATTATTTCTTGCTGGCGTCATGGATCTGCTGTAGTGCCCTCAGCCTTACAGTGAACCATATCAGACCTCAGACTAAAACAAAGTGGATTTATCAAGCTTAAGTAGACCCTCATTTAACAAACTCAATGCTGTTAAATGAGGGATATTGAGGGTTGTTGGCTAATCCTAGAAGGTTCTTAACCTGTTGAATCTCTACCCTAAGAAGGAAGAGAATGTTAAAAACATCCGTTTCACAGCTGTTTAGTGACAGGGTGATTAGCACCATTCGGTTGCTAATGCTGATTAGTTGTATCGGTATTTAGAGGCAAATTAAAGTCATGAAATTTTCCTGGAGAGTCCTACTACTCTGGACATTGCCTGCTTTAGTAATTGGCTTTTTCTTTTGGCAAGGCGCATTTGCTGGCGCTCCAGCTGATATGAGTAAGAATACAGCCAATACCCGCATGACCTACGGTCGCTTCCTGGAATACTTGGACGCTGATCGGGTGACCAGTGTGGATCTTTATGAGGGTGGCAGAACAGCAATTGTAGAAGCCGTCGATCCAGAACTCGACAACCGTGTACAACGGGTACGGGTGGATCTGCCGACTAGTGCTCCTGAGTTAATTAACAAGCTCAAAGAAAAACAAGTCAGTTTTGATGCTCATCCAATGCGGAACGATGGAGCAATCTGGGGACTGTTGGGTAATCTGATTTTTCCAATATTATTGATTACTGGGCTGTTCTTTTTGTTCCGCCGTTCTAGCAATCTCCCTGGTGGTCCTGGTCAAGCAATGAACTTTGGCAAATCCAGAGCTCGCTTCCAAATGGAAGCAAAAACTGGAATAAAATTTGACGACGTCGCAGGGATTGAAGAAGCCAAAGAAGAACTACAAGAAGTCGTCACTTTCCTCAAACAACCAGAAAAATTTACCGCAGTCGGCGCACGCATTCCCAAAGGAGTGCTGTTAGTCGGACCTCCGGGGACTGGTAAAACCCTACTAGCAAAAGCTATTGCTGGCGAAGCAGGTGTCCCCTTCTTCAGCATCTCTGGTTCAGAATTTGTCGAAATGTTCGTTGGGGTGGGTGCATCCCGCGTACGTGACCTGTTCAAAAAAGCTAAAGACAACGCTCCATGTATCATCTTTATTGATGAAATCGACGCCGTCGGGCGACAACGGGGTGCGGGGATCGGTGGCGGTAACGATGAGCGAGAACAAACTCTCAACCAACTGCTCACCGAAATGGACGGTTTTGAAGGCAACACGGGCATTATTATTATTGCTGCGACCAACCGTCCTGATGTATTAGACGCAGCATTATTGCGTCCCGGACGTTTTGACAGGCAAGTCATTGTAGACGCACCCGATATCAAAGGTCGTTTGGAAATTTTAAAAGTCCACGCCCGTAACAAGAAACTAGACAAGAGCGTTTCTTTGGACGCGATCGCTCGTCGTACACCTGGTTTTACCGGAGCTGACTTAGCTAACCTGTTAAATGAAGCTGCGATTTTGACAGCGCGTCGCCGTAAAGAAGGCATCACTCTTACGGAAATTGATGACGCTGTGGATCGGGTTGTCGCTGGGATGGAAGGGACTCCTCTCGTGGATAGCAAGAGCAAGCGCCTGATTGCCTACCATGAAGTAGGACATGCCTTGGTGGGCACACTACTTAAAGACCACGACCAAATGCAAAAAGTCACCTTAATTCCTCGGGGACAAGCACAGGGGTTGACGTGGTTTCTGCCCAGTGACGAACAAGGGTTGATTTCCCGTTCTCAGTTAAAGGCACGGATAACTGGTGCTTTGGGTGGTCGCGCTGCAGAGGATGTAATTTTTGGAAGTGCAGAAGTCACAACGGGTGCAGGAAATGACCTTCAACAGGTGACTAACATGGCACGGCAAATGGTGACCCGATTTGGCATGTCTGATTTAGGTCCGCTGTCGTTGGAAAGCCAAATGGGAGAAGTTTTCTTGGGCCGTGACTGGATGACACGTTCTGAGTATTCCGAAGCGATCGCTGCCCGGATCGATGCTCAAGTCCGCAGCATCGTCGAAGAATGCTACAAAAAAGCAAAGCAAATTATGCGTGAACATCGCTCAGTGATGGATCGCTTAGTAGATCTGCTGATTGAAAAAGAAACCATTGATGGTAACGAGTTCCGGCAGATTGTTGCTGAGTACACTGATGTACCAGAAAAGCCGCAGTACGTGCCAACTCTGTAATCTTTATTCTCAGAACTGGATTCTAGGATATGGTGTATCCACCATATCCTTTTTAAAATATATATTAGGACTACTATTTGATTTGTGAAATACACCATTTTTGCCTTGTTGTACTAGTACGGCAGGCGCGTAAATAAAGTTAGATAGATCTTTATGCCGGTTGAATATCGTGTGATTAATTCTTTTCATCAGCGTGCAACCAATATTTTTGTGGGAATGCTCGCTGCTTTTCCCATCACGTTGGCATTTCCTGTAGATGCTTTACAAGTAAAGGTGTCTCCATCTACTCCTCATTTGGGGGATACACTATCGGTTGTGATTATAAGAGTGAATCCAACGTCTAGTCGTGATGTGAAAGTGACTAGTGGTAAAAACACTTATCCAGCCTTTGAAATTGCTCCGAATCAGTATCGGGCTTTTGTCCCCACAACGCCACTAGAAAAGCCTGGAAGTAGAGCAATTCGAGTGACAGGGGATGGGGAAGTGGAGAACTTGTCAGTGCTTTTGCGCGATCGCCACTTCCCCGTACAACGTATTATTTTACCCCCAGGAAAAGCTGGGGTGGATGCTACAGAATATGAACTCAAGCGAGTAGCAGCTTTCAAGGCTTTGCAAACACCGCAAAAGTATTGGAGTGGTCTTTTTATTAAACCGAATGCAGGACCAATTACAACAATTTATGGTGTTCGTCGCTACTATAATGGTAAATTTGCAAGGGACTACTATCATCGTGGCATTGACTACGCTGGTGCGGCAGGTTCGCCCGTAGTTGCCCCAGCTGCTGGGCGGGTCGCCTTAGTAGGAAGAGTATCTCAGGGGTTCCGGATTCACGGAAACGTTGTTGGCATCGACCATGGTCAAGGAGTAACAAGTATTTTTATGCACTTAAGTCGCATTAATGTCAAAGAAGGGGATTTCGTTCAACCTGGTCAATTAATTGGTGCAGTGGGTTCAACAGGCGCGGCTACTGGTCCACATTTGCACTGGGGTCTATATGTTAATGGGAAATCTGTTGACCCAGTACCCTGGCGATACCAAGAATTTAAATAGTAACTTTTTGCGGACGATTTTGTTCATCATTGGGGCAAAAAAATTGGATTGGTACCGTCCCTACCTTGATTGGGTGGCTGAAAGATCATGAGCGTTATGAGTATAGAAAAAATTGTAGAACAAGCTCTCCAGGATGGTTATCTTACACCATTGATGGAAGCAGAAGTCGGGCGGATCTGTGACAATGCTTCGGAACTTTCCATAGAAGAGTACATGGCACTGGATCGGCTGATGGGAGCACTATTGACTGGTGAAGTGGTGGCGGTACCACGCAAACAGTTTATTAATGTCATGGAAGAATTGGTACTAACAGAGGCGATCGCCCGTGTAGCAGAAATTGAAGCCACCAGCGAAAGTTCTCTTGATGTTGGAGATATTGCCGCTTACGCCCTCAACCGGTTACCACCTCTGTATGCGACTACAGAGGAAGGTGCTAACTACCAGCGCCAACGCGCCAAGGCAGATCTACAGGAATTGATTGCCCAGCAAGTGGGCGCGGCGATTTCCCGTAACCTTGACCGACCTAATGATGAAAGAACCCCTGTTGGTGGGGGTAGAAGTACTGGAAATGAAGTTCTGCGCCAAGTCAGTACCTTACTCCAGGTTTATGCTCCTCATTTTGAACAAAAATCACAACATTAGGAGTTAGGAGTTAGGAGTTAGGAGAACAACTAACAACTAACAACTAACAACTAACAACTCAAGACCGCACCTCCACAGGTGTTCCCATGTTGATCTGCTTGTACAACAATCGGATATCAGGATTGCGCATTCTCAAACAGCCGTGGGATATAGCACTTCCCACGAGTTCAACATCTGGCGTGCCGTGAAAGCCAATTTGATTACGTCCATCTGACCAAAAACCAATCCATCGGTCGCCCAAAGGACTTTCTGGCCCTGGTCCAAATACTTTGCCAGTAATTGGGTGACGCCACATCGGATTGTTTAGCTTATTAAGCACTTGGAAAGAACCTTTGGGTGTTTCCCAACCCTTCTTACCGACAGCGATGGGATAGCTAGCTATCACCTGATCCCAGCGGTAAACATAGACGCGGCGATCATTTAAATCAACGATCACTTGCATCTGGTTAGATGCCAAGCTATTGGATGACCTTTTTTGATCTGAACCTTGAGCCAATAAAGACTTTAACGGGTTATTTACAACTGCGTTTTGAGTCTTTGTCTGTATAGCAGATCTTGCCATCTCTGATACCGAAGCTCCCATTGCTATGGAACTTCCAACTGTCCCTGTACTAAGATCAGGCGTATCGGGAGGTGGCGTTGTCGGAACACTCACGCGCCCATGAACAGCCAGAGATAGAATTGCTGTACCAAAACAAAGCAACATTACTATCCGCGCTACAGATTCATTTCTTACCATCACCATATTCCATAATCTCCAGCATATCCACCTGATACCAGGGAATTGGGCATTCTGGGTCCAGCGCTCTCTGCATGGTTTCCCTCGCCTTGGGAACTTGCTCCCAATTCGCTATGCCCCAAAGTATTTTCCCATTTCCCTATGTCCCAGTAACGATCTTTGATTACAACTCCATGTAAGAGATTGGATAGTCTCTGCGCAAAATTACTAAAAATTTACACACTTTTCTCAGTTCCCTTATAAATTTGCTCATACCCATGGGCACACTAGGGCTATACCGATTGTGCCACTGCAAGGAATTGAAAAACTCCAACAGAAAACCCTGGCTTCTTGGAACTGTAGAAGTGCAGTAACAATCAATATTTGTGTGGGTGAGAGAAAAATCATGCTCGAAAAACTATTGTTAGCCGTCACAATTACATTTTCCCTAAATCTATTTTTGCAAGTTCGTACACCCAATCAAACTAACATTGGTGCCAGTTACCAGCAACAAACGGCAACACTACCACAGATGCTGGTAACGACGATACCAGAAAAATAACATTAATAGGCAACAGAAACATCCCCATGCCCAATGCCCGATCTTAACGAGGTATTGTTTATTCTCACTCCCCCTACTTAACTGTATTGGTGATATTACCTTTAAAGGCAGTAAAAATTGACTTTCCGCAAATGCGGGATTTTGTGAAGCAGATAAACCATAAAGATTATAATTTGTCAATGGTAAATGGTCAGATGTCAGTGGCTGCACAACGATGCCAGTGGGAAAACAGGAAGTAACTCTCTGGCGTTGCCCAAAATCGAGTCACACCTGTATATTCCAGTGTTCCAGTCATAAATCCGTCACTCACCAAGGGAACTTCCGACCCATTAGTATGTCTAATAGATAGGGATGTTATAGAGCCAGTACGATCCATGAGTCAATCGATTACTGTATCCTGGTCAACGGTTGATGCGAGGCTTCCAGAAGCGTCGGTGCAAGTTGACAAAATCTCCAACCATGACCTGATCTTGCGTTGTCAAGCAGGTCTGCGCCCTGATCGTGCTGCGTTTGCAGAATTGTTGCGCCGTTATCAATCCCAAGTCGATAGGGTTTTGTACCATCTGGCTCCGGATTGGCCTGATAGGGCTGATTTGGCTCAAGAAGTTTGGATTCGAGTGTATCGGAATATTAACCGATTACAAGAGCCATCAAAATTCCGGGGCTGGTTAAGCCGCATTGCCACCAACTTATTTTACGATGAGTTGCGTAAACGCAAGCGGGTTGTTAGTCCCCTGTCACTGGATGCTCCCCGCTCAGTAGACGACGGTGAGATGGATTGGGAAATTGCCGGCGATACTCCCGGTCCAGAGGAAGAACTGACGACTAGAGAGTTTTACGAGCAACTCAGGGAGGCAATTGCCGATCTACCAGAGGTGTTCCGTACTACTATTGTCCTCAGAGAAATCGAAGGTTTGGCATACGAAGAAATTGCCGAAATCACTGGTGTTTCATTGGGAACAGTAAAGTCGAGAATAGCCAGAGCTAGATCCAGATTGCAAGCCCAGTTGCAAAATTATTTAGATACGTAAAGTATGTAGATTGGTAAATGGCAAAATTTAATAATTCATTAAGAATATTAAAAAAAGCGCGGAGTGCTTCTGCCGATTAGAGAATAATTGATTAAACTCTCAGGCTTGTCCACTCCCTTTACCCGTGTAGGAATTGGTAATAGTGTTAAGATGACTACTGATTCTCAGTTTGACGACCGTTCCCACTTGCAATTTCATTTAGACTTTCTAGATGGGAAGGATAAGCATACCAATGAATCAACGGGTGGTATGGATATGGTGAAGCGCGATCGCTTCGAGTTATTGAGTGCTTACCTCGACGGTGAGGTGACAGCTGCCGAACGCAGGCAAGTTGAAGAATGGTTGGCACATGACCCAACAATTCAACACTTGTATACCCGACTGTTAAAGCTCAGGCAAGGTTTGCGAACTATGCCAGTTCAACAGCTACAACAGCCAATAGCAGAAACAGTCCAGCAAGTTTTGGCCCGTTCGCATCGCCGATCTAGGATTGCCTGGATGTCTGGAGGTGCTGCAATTGCGGCTTGTGCCATTGGCGCAGTGCTTGGCTTACTACCAAATGGCGAATCACAAGTGCCTCAAATGGCTCAAAAACAATCAACACCACCAACAGAACAGGTACAACCGCCGCCGCTGCCTCTCCCTGCTTCACCACTGATGATTGCCATCAACAACTCAGTGGTTCCAATCCCAAAAGCAGCAGAAGCCTCTGTTGAAGTCTCTCCTGAAAACAAGGAAAACAAACAGAATCAAGTGCAGCCATTACCACAGAATGCGGAAAAAGACATCAACTAAAGAGCTAGGAATTGTAGGGACGCTTCGGAATTGCGTCTCTACATAGGTTACGCATGTCTATTAATAGTTAAAAAGAAAAATTAATAACTCTTAACTTATAATTCTAAACTAGACGTAGCGGATCCACCAACCATCAGTTTGGATAACGCCTCTTAGCTGACTAACTAGCTCTTTGGTCATTAAGTAGACCCAAGCGAGACCAAGCGCTCTCTGTTGGTTGTACATCTCGTATATTTCAATCTGTTGTCGATTATAGAGGTTCGCTGACTCAGGTCTTGTGGGCTGGTAACGCACAAGTGTCAAATCTTGGGTATTTTTAGGTCGGATTATGACAACCACACAAACATTCAACTCTTGGATTAAATGCCCCAAACTAAATCCTCAGGCTTCAGTACGTTTATTTTGCTTCCCCTATGCAGGTGGTAGCTCTACGATTTTTCGTACATGGTCTGACAGTCTACCCACGACTGTCGAAGTTTGTTCCATCGAACTTCCTGGACGCTTAAGCCAAATACGGTCAGCCCCATTCACGCGGCTAGAACCTCTTGTGGGTGCGATCGCACCGGTTCTCTTACCATACTTAGACAAACCATTTGCGTTCTTTGGTCACAGCATGGGCGGACTGGTCAGCTTCGAGGTTACACGTCTACTCCGCCGAGAGTATGGGGTGAGTCCAGTTCATCTGTTTGTGTCTGGTAGACGTGCGCCGCAAATTCCCCCACCATCTCTACCCATCCACGCCCTACCAGAGACTGAATTTATTTTGGAACTGCGCCGCTTCAACGGTACACCTCAAGCTGTATTAGAAAATACCGAACTGATGCAGCTACTCATCCCTATCATACGGGCAGATTTTGCCGTTCTCGAAACTTACGTTTATACGGACGAACCAGCCCTCAACTGCCCCATTACTGTCTTTGGTGGCCTACAAGATCAGGAGGTGAGTTACAATAATCTCCAAGCCTGGCAGGAACACACAAATGCTGCTTTCTCACTACAGATGTTCGAGGGCGATCATTTCTTCCTGCACTCAGCCCAATCACTCCTGCTGCAGTCCCTTTCTCAAGAACTGCGCTACATTACTAGTAGTCCGTGTCATTAATTTTGCTGGGTTGGGTCGGATGCATCTGAGGGTAGTACAGATGAAGCAATTGCAAAAACTCTACATATATCGGTAAATACAGTTGAGCGGACACGTAAACAGTTTTGTGAAGAAAGTTTAGAACTAACATTATCTGAACGTCCGCGTATTGGCAGACCACCAAAATTTACAAGCAAAGAGGAAGCATATTTAATTGCTACAACTTGTAGCAAGGCACCCGAAGGAAGCACGCGGTGGACACTTAAGATGTTAGCTAACCAAATGGTGAGTCTAGAAATTATAGATAGTATAAGCACATCAACGATTGGTCGAACATTAAAAAAAACGATTTAACACCTTGGCTACAAGAGCAATGGTGCATTCCCGCTCTTAAGCTCAGAATTTGTCGCGAATATGGAAGATGTACTAGATTTATACGCTCAAGCGCCCGACGAAAAGCGCCCTCTAGTTTGCTTTGACGAGAGGTTATGCCAGTTAATTGGAGATGTTACTGAACCGATTCCTCCAAAACCAAAAAGTAATGATTTGCCAGGACAACCAGAAAAAATTGATTATGAATACGAGCGAAACGGAAGTATAGTTAGTGAGCGTAAGATATTCCCTATGAAGATCAATCGCTTCGGCAAAGCCGAAATCCTTAACCCTCAAGAGATAACCTTACTCTTTACTGAGGGACTTGTTAAGCCCCGCGATCGCGCTTTGTTTGGCGTGTGCCTGTATGCGGCTGCCCGGATTAACGAGAGCTGCACTTTGCAGCGCGGCGATATCATTGGCACAAGGGGCATTAGACCCAAGCTGATTATCAGAGCCTACAACACTAAGGGGGGGCAGGATACCAGAGAAATTCAAGTACATCCCAAGCTCAAGGAATTTTTAGAAGAATATAGCATTGAGTTAAAAGGGAGAAATCCGCATTTGTTCCCCGGTCGTCACGGGTTGGGACATATTCATAAGGCCAGCGCTGACCAAATATTACGTGAGGCACTGCGACGGGTGGATTTGGACGAA
>Ga0209611_10015355_pt1 | contig 9999 bp, 8 predicted proteins | sample S1TSphgellanicum_3_FD_187693 | JGI IMG/M metagenome (GOLD analysis project Ga0209611, IMG submission 187693) | Host-associated microbial communities from peat moss isolated from Minnesota, USA - S1T2_Fc - Sphagnum magellanicum MG (SPAdes) (version 2) | ecosystem: Host-associated > Plants > Peat... | reverse complement strand
AAGATGTGGCCAAGAAGAAGAAGATGGCTTTGGGAACTTGGAAAAAACCATGAAGAACAAGACCACAACTTTGAGGTTTTGGCCAAGAAGAAGAAGACCATAGCCATGGAGTTTTGGAAAACTAGGAAGAAAAAGACCATGGCTTCGGGAGCTTTGGAAAAAACAATGAAGAAGAAGAGCACAATTTTGAGGTTTCGGCTAGGAAGAAGAAGACCATAGCCATGGAGTTTTCAAAAAAACCAAGAAGAAGAAGACCACGGCTTTGGGAGCTTTGGAAAAAACCATGAAAAAAAAACCGAATCCATGGGAGTTTTGGAAAAAACTAGGATTGTAAGGGAGACCAAACCCATGTTTTTTATAGTCCTAGTTTCTTACCCAAGAGTTGTAAACATGAGGGGACGAAGTCAAAGATTTGTGTAGACCTGCAAAACACAAGAAGGGGGAGGTCAAAGCTCTTTAAGAGTTGTAAAAAACAAGGAAGAAGATGACGACGACCAAGTTTGGGGGGGTGTCAGATTTCCCAACATACTTGCAAGCAACAAAGTGAAGAAGAAGATCATGAGGATCATGAAACTAACAAGAAAAAAAACATGAAAATAATGTAATGCCAAGAAATAAAGAGATAAACATCACAAGGGTGAAGAGGCATGAAGCTTGAAGATCATGAAACCAAGAAGAAGAAGAACATGAAAAATATGTAGTGCCAAGAAATCAAGAGACAAACATCACAAGGGTGAAGAGGCACGAAGCTTATATCTCACTCAAATTTCACAAACTTTGGAAAGCTCAAATTCTCATGAAGCTCAAAAAACTTGGAACATCATGAAGCTTAGAAAGTTAATTAGAAAGCTCAAAGCTCAAAAAAGTTGGGGTAGTCACCCCAGGGTGGAAAGAAATTGAAAGACCAAAAATTTTGCATAAGAGAAAGAAGTGGATTCAAAGTGATGATTTGATTGAAACGAATGGTGTTGCAACACACTATTGTGAGCGAGCGCCCACAGACTTTAGCCACTCTCAACTTTAGGGTTTTTCAAACATTTGGCCACCCATGTCCATCCAATCTTAACCCTTATGCTTGGATAGATCTACATTATAGAAACCAATTACGAACATTTGTGTAACGAATTCTATTTGTTTATTTCTACATCCAAGTTTGGGATGTGGTAGGTAATGTACATCTACCACCCTTGTTTTGTTTGCTTATAGATGCCAAATGCATCACCCATAAGATGCCATGTGTCATAAAGACCTTTTTTTTTTCCCACTTTTGACCCCCCTTGCTTTGGGTGGGCATAACCTATGTATCCAAAAATATAGAAACTTATATACTGATTCATAAAAGATGGGTGATTAAAAATTTGTACTTCGCTTTCATTTATAGCCGGATTTGGCTAAATCTTCTTAGGCATACTCACCACTTTACCTACATCTTTCTATGGATGATTGCCCCTTTGGCTACAAACAAAATTCATAAAAAAGCACTAACGTTTAGTCCTTGTTCTGAAGAGCATAGTGAGGAAATGACTATGATGTTATAGGATCCACGTAATGCATAGAAATTGAAGAACATCAAACCATGCCTACACTTTTTTTGAAGTAAGAACCTTCCAATTTTGTTTGTTGAATTGTTTGAGGAAAACAATTCAACAATAAAAAGTAGGAACAAAATTCAATGTGAACAAGGTTTTAATTATTTTGTGTGTTTGGGGTTTATTTACAAAGTGTGGCTTTGGAGTCTTATCTTTGGTATTATAAGATTCTAATGCACATCAAAGGAACATGATGCATGATTGATGTCAAGTTTGTGATTTCTTTGTGTTTGTTTTGAATTTGGATTCTTGTAGTTGGTAAATGAGTATGTTTTGTAATATGAAAAAACTATCCAAATTATTGTGCTATAGTCATATTAGTTTTGGTTAGGGTAAACATGTTGATCACAGAACACTTATGGAATGAATAGGGAGGTGGTTGGTGAACAAATTTTGGTAACATGACATAATTATTAATTTGGAACAAACAAGAGTTGTCCCATAACTAAATGTGGACCAATTTGAAATCACAACATGCCATGACTCAAAATCAATTAATTCATTTTCAAATTTCAGATTTGGAATTAAAATGGAATTTCATTTGAAAATTCACTATGGCATGTTATTTGTGCCATTGGATTCTTGGAAAAGAAGGTCCAACATGTATGGGAGATTTTGGGTCATTCTAGGACAAAGCATTTTTGAGGTTATTGATAAGCATGAGAAATGAGTGGAGTTAACAAATGCGCAAGAAAGTATCGACAACCAAGCTTTTGTATGCATTACTTATTAGTCCCATGTGTTATGTCAAGTGCCATGCCATGAACAAATGTGGAAAGCCACTCCATCAACCTTACCTTTTTCTGAAATTGTTTTTTGTGTAGGTCAAACAATGTTGACATATGAAATTGGGGGCAATAATGCATGTCAATTATTTAATTGTTATGTGATTCCCTCATTTTTGTTTGTTGAGTTATGCATTTGTGTTTATTGTCATTATGTTCATTAGGAAGTAAGGAGGTCCATTGAGTTGTGTGCCATTAGTTTACAAGCTCTAAAACACATTTTAAAAGTTAAAATCTCAAAAACCTATGCATATTTCATAGTGGGAAACCCAAGGTGAAAAATTATGAGCCCTCACACATATGTTGATTATCACAATGAACCTTGAGGATATAATTGGTGTGGTTAATAGTCATGCATGGGACAAAGCTACCCACCAAATCAAAACATTGTGTAGGTCCTATGTGATTCCCAATTTCGCTAAACATAGTGATTAAGTTTTAGAATGGACTAAGTTATACATATGGGTTGTCATTGGTGTGAACATTTCTTAAATTGATCATTAGATTTGTCGATTCATTGATTATTGTATGGCAATGAGAATAGGGTGTTGACCAATATTTTTTTTGGGTCATATTCATAATCAACCACCATGTGTGTTTAGCCTTGTGAAGTTTGGTGGGTGGAGGCAAATGTCTTTTACCTAGTCCATTTTAAAATTATAACCACAATATGTTCAAAACAATTAGTTGCCCATATTAAAGATAGGGTTAAAGCTTAAAAGCAAATTCCATGTGGACAAGATGTGGATTTGAAAATGATATTATAATGACACTCCCTAAAAGGATGTGTTCAAGGTTTTGGAAAACAATGATTTGGACCAAGAGGTCATTAAACATTCTTCTAAATGTTTTTTGAACAAGTTTCACATTTTTAATGAGTTTTTTTTAGGAAATGGAGGACAATATGGGTGGCTAAATTAGTCATGAGATGTCATCTCTCACAACATCAAAAGAATTAACACTTGAAGTTCACTACTTCCACTAAAAGTTCACAAATATACACACATTCAACAAGTATGATCCATGAAAAATTCATAAGTTTCACAAATTTCCACATTTTCAGAAGTTCTCTTGGCCCACTCCCATTTGATGAAATGCCACTCAATGCAGTGCACAAACAACATAAATTGCCCACATTCAACTAATAAAAAATAATGGATTGAAAGATAAAATTTAATCTTTGACTTCAAACCCCATATGTAAAAAATATATTTTTTAATAATCAAAATCTCCTTATCTATGTGCTCCTTATCTACATGCATGAAATGATAAAATAATAGCCAAAGTATCAAAAATTTCCACAAAAAAAAAAAGTCTAGGTAAAAATGGGCTAATAGGAGCCAACAACAACCTCTTGAGACACTATGACTAGTCTTGAAAATATGATGTGGCAGCATAGGATTGGATGAAAATTTATGGAGTAGTGCTAAACAATGGTGCTTAAACAATGTTTTTACACTATTTAATTGTGTTACAAAACATTGGTTATGGGCTTTAAAATGTACTAAAAGGTATTCTGTATTTATTGGATTACTTTCAAACCTTACTAGATGTTAAAGTAACATATTAATAAAGGGCTTCACATAAATACAACATATAATTTCAACATTAACTTAGTTTATGAGACTTATGAACATCAAAACCAAGGATTGGTTATGCCAAAATTGGCTTCTATTAGCTTGGTTTTACCTACCTCAATTTTCCAAGACTTGTGGATACTTTTGGAAATTGTGGATATTTTTTAGAATGGAAAAAACTTGGTTTTTTAGTAATGTGATCATTAAACACATACATAACTTGCAAGAAATGTTCCTACAACCCATATGCATCATTTCAAAGGAGATGCACCTTTTAAAAAGGGATGGATTCCATAATAAATTTTTACAATTTGTTGAAAAAATTGAAGATGAAATGGGCAAGTCTATAGGTGAACAAACATTTGCATCAAGACGATTTTTTTATACATTAATTTAAATGAAACAATTATTCAAACAAAAGCTACATTTGAACATGGGATGCAAAAACAATGAAATGGAAACAATAATTACACTACATGTGATAAAAAAATTCAACTGCTTGTCCTTCTAAAAATTGCCTTCTCATAGACTTACTACCTACATTTATCTTAATGTTTCCGCTCACTACTTCTAGGTGACTTACCATTAGTGTTATTTGATCATGCCATAGTTTCTTTTTGCTTGTCTTACATATTCATAACCGACACATGCAAGTTATAAACAACTATGAATTCATGCAACATTTGACCATTAAGATCAAAACATACTCCTTGTGCAACTTCATCCTTTCATGTACAATTGTTTTGCTATTGGATTTAATGGAACTTGGTTATATAACTATGTTTGTAAAACATGATCTATTCAAGTAATAGTTCAGGCCTTTATTTTTGGTGGCAACTTATATTGAACTCTATCTATGCATCAAAAACCAAACCTTTTGATGGAACCTGAATGTTTGGAAAATAGATTAGTTGTACCAAAGGAATTTTATTGTTGGTGGCAACTTTCATTTTTGTGGTTATGCATCAGAAATCCAACCTCTTGTTAACTACCACATGAAAAAACATAAGATCTCAAATAATTATAAATGAGTGGGACCACCCACTTCAACTTCTTGGACCCTACCTTTGGGACCACAACTTTGAGATATTCTTACATATATTCTTACTTGTGACGTACACATAACATGCATCCATAATGCAATTGTGTCATTTCTGGATTGAATGGACTTTACAACCCATCTAAAACAATATACATGCCAAATACTTGGCCACTATACAAGGTTTACATCTCTAGAAAATATAGTTAGCTACTGGAAAGGTCAATCTTGGAAAAAATAACTCAAGTTGTGTATATTTTTTGGATGTAAATGATTTTACAAAAATTGTGTCTAAACCTCCCACCTCTTATAAGGACAATAATTACAAAAAGAAAATGTCCCACCACACATTAATCATCTTCCAAAAAGGTAATTACTAACTTAATTCTTAACAAAGTATCCATGGTAAATTCATACGCCCGATCATTCCCACCAACCCTATGATCTTTAGCTAGCATTAAAAATTGCATAGCCCATACAAGATGAACATGCATATAAACCACATGCGAATTTTTCAATAACATGTAAAAGGATTCATTATGGCCCCACCTTTGGTAATATAAATTAGCCACAACTGAATCTCTAGCAACAAATGAAGTCCCCCATTTATCCATGAAAGCTCTTCTAACCTGGTGAAGAGGCTTTGTGCAACAAATTAACCAGAAGTCTACATCTTTTGAGTTTCCATCCTTTACATTCACAACAAAGTTGTCGCCAAAGTCCAAGGTGGTAGCTAAAGCATCTCCATTTACATCATAGTCCCACTGTCCATCCCAACCAACAAACATCACATTTTTTATTACTCTAGTATCTGTAGGTTGGAACTACTTAAGCACCCAATTGCTAGTCCAATGTACATTCACACATTGTGGCCACTACCTTTTAGATAGTATGAACAAAAATAAGCCAAGTCCTTCACCATCAAAGTGGCCAAATTGTGCTTGTTAGTAACACAAATGGAATGTATTTTCATAGTTCATTTTATTACATCACAGCTAAAGGTGTTGGAGTTTCGTAAAACATCTTTTGCCTTCACAAACCAGAATATTCATCATAAAGGTCTCTTCACACCAACATATGATGCTTCAAGTATGTCTAACAAATTCTTACACAAAAAATCCGCCATCTCTTCTATGGTTTGGAGTTTTGCCCCATGAGCATCAAGTTGTTCCCTCCTCAAAAATCTTTTGATCACTACCCCAACACCATCATGCAAGCCTTTCCATGTCCACTTCCAAAAAAGTTCCATAGCATCTTGCACCCCCAAGTCAAATTGGGATACTTGTTGTCAAAAAACCAAGGCTTTGAACTCTTGAACTAAGAGGTGCAAATGTTATTCCAAACCCAATGCCAATTGGGTGCATAACCATTGGCCATCATGTGTTCCTAATGGAGCTTGAAGCAATGTTGTACAAATTCTGAATCATGTTTTTGATCATCGAAAATGTAAAATTGATACTTAGTGAGAATCAATGACTCTTCATCATAAGGATTAGGATGTGGGTTATGGCGGTAAGTTATATGCACCAATATATTGATTTGATAATTATGCCAATGCATAGATTGCCCCTCGTTCTGGGTCTCAAAAGTATAGCTTTCAACAAAATCTACCACAAATACCATAATCTGACTAGGAAAAGACTTGATGCTACTTTTGAACTGCATGTCTTGCCATCTAGATACAAAATTGTGCCTTACAAAGTTTTGTAGCTTTGGCCTTAGGTATTGAACAGACCCATCATTAGTAGTTATTTTATATATTACCCATGTGAACTTTTTCAAAGTTTTGCCAACTCTTGATTCTGTTGTTTCCATGGCAAACCTTCTCCATTCTATTAAGGCTTCAGTAGAACCATTAATTTCTATTGGACAGAAAGGGAACTTGTCTACACCACAAAAACTACAGTAACCATATAAACATTTCTTCTCATGCCATTCTTCATCTTTTGGTTTCTCACACACAATCATGTGCCACATATATGTAATGCCTTTATAAACTTTGGAGGAGGCACCACATGTGGATTGGCTAGTGTGAAGACAAATAGATGAACACCTACATTCGCACTCATCATTAAAATGAAGTGAGGATTTTACATTCATATTTTTTAGACCTTTCTGCAATTCGTCTAACTCAACATGGTATATGTAGCAACATGTATTTTGCTCCTTCATTAACTTCACAAAGAATGGTTTAAACCCTTCAAATGTTCATTCTCCCATAATGTGCTTTGGGTGTGCTGTCCTAAATCTGAGATAAAAATCTGCTTACAATAACAAACCAACAACACACAATGAGTAAGAGGTTATGTTGATTCATTGATGACAAAAGACTAAACATGGTACTATGTTACATTTCCTTGATGGGTTGCCACTTGAGACATTTTCTATACAATAATGCAAGCTGTTAGTTTTAAAGAATAAATTACAATGTATACATTTTTGGACTTATGGACTTGCCACATACCGAAGGACAAATTTACAAAATAGTCCCATTAAACTTTGTAAAAGTATTCAAAGTTCCAAATTTTTGCATTAATAATCCATGAATGCCAAAGCGATACATTGAAACTCCATTAATCGATGATGCATAAAAGTCCATAAAACATTCACCTAGTCCCATAAATGTGGATGCATGTTCCCTCGAACTACATCAAATTCATGAACAATCCATACATAGAAAGTCAAAATGCCATAATAGTACTCAAATTTCACTAATGTTACACAAAAGTTTTCCAAACATTTAACTAACCCATAAATGTGGCCGACATGTTCCATCAAGCTACATCAAACTCAACAATCCAACCATGTGGGAAGTCAAAATGACATAAAAGTACATTCAAACTCCATTAATGCTACACAAAAGTTCTCTAAACATTTAGCTAGATTTGAAATGCCAATGTATGTTCCATCAAACTACATTGAACTAACTCAAAGTCCTAGTTTTTCTCTATATTATTCAATCAAAATCAACAGACCCTAAACCCTAAGTATTGTAGACAAAGTTTAGGGATTTTCTTGTTCACATTATGTACATAAATCCATGCAAAGGAATTCAAATTGTCACCACATTATCTTCAAACTTCATTCTACTACATGTCAATGTTAAGATATTGAAAGTAGTGGTTCAGGATTTACCTAGGTCACCAATAAATAATGTGTAGCTTTTTCATCCCACATTCCAACCTCGAGTGTTGTCTTGTCACATTTGCTTTATTGGGATTCACCCATGTCTCAAATGCCCACCAAGCAAGGGCAATAGTTTTTGCAACCATTATGTAGCCATCAACCCTTCTTTTTCTAATAAATAGAAACCATAAAACATCATTTGTATCATTAGTGATCTTGCACCTTTGCATTACAATCTTTATATTCTAACGATGGACACCAAGGACCTTTACAATGTTCCTCATAGTAAAAGATGGTTGTGCATTAATAATAGCTAAACGAATATCATGTTTTAAAGCCAGCTTGGCACTAAAGTTAGTTTATTTAATTTATTCCAAAGACATATTCATTATTGCTAAAACTTCCTTTTGTGCAATGGCTAATCTTGTAAATAGGACATTGTCAGGTGTGTTAACATTAATATTTAGATTGGTTAGAAACCTTGCCATCACTTGTTTTCTACTTTTTGGACCAGGGAAAATTATAAAGGCTTTACTCACAAGATTTGCATAGTCAGTTCTATCTTTCATTAATCATCATTACACCAAAATGTGTCATAATTCACTTTGGGTTTCAATAGATTTTGAGTGAATTTGGACATATTTACCATGGTGAAAATAGTCAACCACCTAGTGAATGGGGACTAGTTGCTATGGATAGTGAATTGGTCCATTAATACGTAATGAAATACAAATTTACCAAGCCATTTCATTTGCTAGTTAATTAATTAGGCAACATGAAAATCAATTAAATTTAAATTATTTAATATTTAATGTAATATTTAATATTATTGATAATTTCATGATTTTCAACCTATGAATTATTGACATGTGTCACTACCTATGATAGGTCAAAACTTAGCCTAAGTACATAGGTTATATAATCAATTTAAGTAGGCACCTATTATAGGGAATTACATAGAAAAATATTCGGTCAACTTACCATTGTTGAGCACAAACACACCATTTGTGAGGTTTGATCCCTTGACCTCTAGGATGGAAGTAAACACCCCTATGATCAAGCCCCACACTTGTTGTGATAATGTGTTACAGTGCATTTTATTTATCAAATACTTCATTTTAAACATTAAACCTTTCAATACACTTTTAATGCTTGTCATGCCTTCTAAGAACATAAAGCCACCTAAACAAACTATAAAATGAAAGTAAATAGATCTATTAACATAACATACATTTGGATCCATGTGTATCAAGAGTTGGTGATCATGCTATTTTTCCCTATTTCCAGAGTTAGTTTACTGGATAGGTGGACATCTTGGGCAACAAAAATGTAATAAAATTCAGAAAGTACATTTAAAACTATCTAGGGTTATTCATGTAAGAAAACAAGGACATGATCTGTTGATGGAAAGTTAGTACATATCATGGCTATTATTAACGTAATGTGATAAAAAATTATGTCCATTGATATAAAAAACAAAAAAAGTTCATGTCTAATAGAGTGCATTTGACATCACATTAGAAAACTACAAATTGGAAGTAAAGAGACATGTGTTAAGCTCTTCACAACTTTCAACTAAATTCACTTCAAATATTCACACTCATAATTTCAAAGACAAGAGGCAAATGACAAGATCGTCATAGGATGCATTGATAATAGTACCTAACAATATCCAACAGCTAGGTTGTACATGTGATGAACATATGTAGTGAGAAGGCATCACAACAAATTCAAACCATCTTCATCAAGTACCAGATGCTTAGAAAATGTCCTTGGGAAATCCTTTTCTATTTGACTATGCCATTTTTCACTTTGATTGGAATGAGGAATTGATTATTGATCAAGAGCATAATCATTATTAATTGCAAATGAATTTTCTCAAG
>Ga0209611_10015353_pt1 | contig 10000 bp, 7 predicted proteins | sample S1TSphgellanicum_3_FD_187693 | JGI IMG/M metagenome (GOLD analysis project Ga0209611, IMG submission 187693) | Host-associated microbial communities from peat moss isolated from Minnesota, USA - S1T2_Fc - Sphagnum magellanicum MG (SPAdes) (version 2) | ecosystem: Host-associated > Plants > Peat... | reverse complement strand
CAATCTAAATGGGATGACATACACGTAGAGTGGTACTTCTTGATACATGTGCCCAACCAATAATCCTTGGAATTTAATTTGCTAAAAAGATGGGCATGCTCAACTCCAAACTATGAAAATCTATGTGGCAGATTCGCACCACTAATGGGAGCATAGAGGAGGTACTTAGGGAGAGTTTAGATTTGATTGCACTTAATTTCAATGAAGGTCCAGATCAAGAGCTTTGCCTACAGGTTAGATGTTTAGTCACTAATGCCACTAGTTACGATGTGCTCATTGGGCAAGAGTCCATGTTTCCACTAAGTTTCATAATTTACAACTGGTTCGAACATGCGTATTACCAAGTGGATTGGGAGACTAATGGCCACCACCTGGGATACATACCTTTTGATTTACATGGGAACCATAGTCCTATGGCTCACCATTGTATGTTCAAGGAAATACACACTATTTCCTACATCCAACAAGCTAGCCACAAGTGGATAGAGGGAGATGAAGAAGAGATAGCTTACGCTCAAGTTATTGAAAGTTTAAAGGTGGTTACTATTGACATTCAATACGGACCAGAGGTTTTACAGAAGTTCAAAGCAGCCCACAAGCCCTTAGTCAAAACTTTGTCTAGATTTGAGAACATGAAGAGCCATGGCAAACCGATTAAATCAATACTTCGTTAACTAATCACCTAGACACCAACTAAGGAGGGGATTATATTACTAGAATTCTTTGGTGGTATTGGTACAAGTGTCGAAGCCCTACTATAGTTAGGGATGGTGGTTTGGAAGTATTTTTATGTAGATATTGATCTTATTGCAAGGCAAGTGGCGGCATTGAGAATGATGGAATTCACAGCCAGATTTCCACAACAGTTTGCAACCACTACATGGAAGGCCAATTTCACTTTCTTGCCCTCTGACATATAACTAATTCAGAAAAAGCATATGGAATTACTTGGCCCCGTGGACCTCATCATTTCAGGTTGGGAGTGTCAAGGATTTTTAACGGCTAGATTTGGAGAAGGCTTGAGTGACACAAGATCCGATCTCTTCACGGACATGGTACGATTAATCACTTGGGCTCAATCCATTTTTCTTATGTTTGGTTATGTAATTGAAAACACCCCTTCTCAACTTGACCAAAGGGAGAAAGTCCAAGAGCACTACATGTTGGTCAAGCATTACGTTGGAGAGTCACTCCTATTCAATGTGGCATAATGAAGTTCCTATGCGCAGCGACTACGCAACTGGTGGACTAACCTTGCATCACTCTCAATTCTGCAATTGGCTCTAAAATACACCATTAGAGACCCCAACTTGTAGGTTTCTCACATATTGGATGATTAGAGCTCCTGCCAACCAATTATAACGCAAAAAAAACCTCCTTGGTTTCTTGTGAACACAATAGGAAAACCAAGAGGTGCTTGGCCCACCTTTGTCTCCTTCCCAGGAGCACACGCCTTTTAAGGATATGGACTAGGCCTGGTGTATTGTCATGCTTCAGCCACTTGGGATGAACCAAGCTCGGAAGAAAGAGAAAGGGCTATGGGGTTCCAAATTGGCACTATTGGTCACACCAAGGTGACTAAATTGGAACATAACGCTCTACTAGGGAGAAACATGGACATGAACTCCCTTACATGGTTATTGGTAACTTGTGTACTATTTCAAATGTACACAACACCAACACTGATTCAATCAGCTTGTAGTTCTAACGATGTAACCCCATGGCACCCTGACTAAGTACATTTACCTATTTTCAACACTCTACACTTCATTCTTAGTGTTTGGGGGGAGGAGGTACCATGTAATTTAACTCAAGTTGTTTCTGATACACCTAGAAGTACATCAGCTTTTGGAGAAACAATTATAACCTTTTATGAATCTGCGCAGTTGGATAGTGGAAAACCCAATACACCAGGTTCTTCAAACACACTGTCTAATTCCATTCCATGTGTTTCCAACTACCCTTTCATTATGGGGAACCAACTCACCAAGAAGGAGAAAAACTAGGTCACAAATTTGTTAATTAAGTATGAGAATGTGTTCACATTTTCAATGAAAGACTTAAGTAGGTGTAAGACCATGTAGTTTTCTATAGACCTTACAGATGAGACACCCATCTATCGAAAGAGGCATAGGTTGAGCAAACATGAGTGGGAACTAGTAGATGAAAGATGCAAAGAACTCCATGAGGTTGGTCTCATTCAGCCATTAAGTTCTGATTTTGTAATCATTACAATAATGCCAACAAAGAAGGATTTAGTTAGATTATGGACTGAAAAAAAGATGTGCGATGATTATAGGCCTTTGAACCTAGTTACACCTTAAGATAGGTACCCCATGCCCATCCCTGAAGAATTGTTTGATAACATTAGAGATTCAAACATTTTCACAATTATGGATTTAAGGCAAGGCTTCAACTAGATTGTGTTCGCTGCGAAGGATCACAATAAAACAACATTCCATGGAAACAACAAGTTGTGGGAATGGTTTGTGATGCCTTTTGGATTGAATATTGCACTTGTCTTCTTTCAGCGAGTCATGGACCAGGTTCAAAGGGGCAGATTTCCTGAAATGTTACATAGATGACGTCCTAGTGCATAGCAAAGGACTTTTGTAGCACTTGGTTCATCTTGAGGAGTTATTCAAGAGGCTCCACGAAGTCAATATGAAGGTCCATCCTAAAAAGTGTGAATTTGTTGTCACCTTAGTAATTTACCTTGGACACAGAAATTTGCCAAATGGTATTATGGTTCATTGGGCCAAAGTAGTAGCCATTTTGGAGACACCCAATCCTATTGATGTTCACACTTTGAGGAGTTTCATCAAACTATGTAACTACTACAGAATTTATGTCCAAGACTTCAATACTATTGTTCATCCTCGTTATGCATTGTTAAAGAAGGATGTTGCTTGGACATGGAATGATGATGATCAAGACACTTTCAACACACTCAAGGAAAAGCTTTAAGAGTTCCCCATTCTGAGAAGACCTGATTTTAGCAAGGTCTTCATTATACACACTAACTGGAGTGCTCTTGGTATTAGAGCTATTTTTGGCTAACTTGATGAGGAAGGCAAGGAATATGTTATCGCCTATGCATCTCGAAGCAACAACAAGGCTGAGAACAACTACCCTTCATACGAGGGGGAGTGCCTTGTTGTTGTATGGGCTGTCATACACTTCATGCCCTATCTTTATGGCACTAATTTCACTTTGTATACGGACCACCAACCTATTAAATGGTTGATGACCAACGATAAGCTTACTAGTAAGTTAGCTCGTTGAGTGTTTATACTTCAAGAGTATGAGTTCAAGGTTATTCACCGACCTAATATTACACATTAGAATGTAAATACCATGTCGTAGAAATCCTTCACTACCTCTGAAGATTTCTAAAAAGCCAGGCAAAATTTCGACCAGATTCCAACAATACATGTATCTGATGCATCTAATTATTTTGCGCTACTACAATGTAACTTGGTTGAGCATCCCATTGTGGATATATGGGAGGATTTGGACATTCTAAGGTTTTTTCAGCATGGGGGATACCTTCCCCAAGTTACATCAGGTCATCGGGATTACATATAACAACGGTCCAAACGCTATTCATAAAGGGACAATCACCTCGTTTGATGTTTATCACAAGGTGACGAAATAGTCTTCCACCACATGAACGACCTGGTCTTATTCAGAAGGTACATTTGGAGCTTGGACATTTTGGAATTAAACGTATTTATAGCCTTCTCGTTCCTCATTATCGTTGGAGAGGTATGTATGCTCAAGTCCAAGACGTCATTGCTAAATGTGAACAATGTGATAGAATGAGAACTTCCTTTTCCTTTCAACAATTCACACTTTTTCTATTCCCTATTCAAGGCATGTTTTATCGCTTCATGTGATTTAGCTGGAGAGTTACCATAGACCTCTAGGGGTAATGTCTACATCATGATTATGATTGAGCATTTTTCAAAGTGGGTCAAACTTGTTGCGCTACCGGACAAGTCATCACACAACACCAGCCAAGTTTTCTTACAACAGGTTTTAAGTAGGTTTGGGGCTTGTGTTGAATGTTTTATTGATCAAGGATCAGAATTCAGAGGAGAATTCCAAAACCTACTTGATCATGTTCTCATTGACCATCACTGGATTTCAAAGGATCATCCCCAAGTTGATGGCCTTGTAGAGAGGATGGTTTAGACATGCAAGAAGGGATTGTGGAAGATTTACTTTACTAGGAATAAAGAGGATTGGGACTTGGCCCTACCTTACATCGCCATGGGTTACAGGATGTCCAAACACACCTCTTTGTCTCATTACTCTCCTTACTTTCTATTTTTTGGGAGACATCCCATTCCACCTTCTTCCATTGTTGCTCAAATGGACCAAGTTGTGGACTTGAACTCCCCAGCCACTTGGGCTGGGGTCATCACAAAAAAGGCTACTATATTCAGGAGGGTTATGCCCATGGCCATGGAGAACTTATCCATTGCACAACATCGAGACACCTTACGGTATGCACACACACGAGGTGGTAGTTACAAACTTAAGGTGAGACAATTTGATGTTGGTGATTTTGTGTATCTCCATCGGCAACCTAATTATACTCTAGACACTTCTTCTGGTCGCATTATCTTGAGGATTAAAGCGATTAGGCCTTTAAGTGTGTTGGAGTTACAAGGAGCTAACGGACGCACAATTTGGGATCATTCCAATTTGGGATTAGGTGACTGTATGTTATTAAGTGCTTAGGGTTTCAGCTTGTTGGTGGTTGTATAAAAGGCCAAGCCTTTCCCTTCTCTTTTTAGTTTTTCTAAAATTCCTTTGTCAGGAGAGTTTCTTCCATAATTAGATTGGATTTCTAGATGCTCACGACGGCTGTTGCACGACCATCGTTTACATACATTATGTTTTCTTTCCTTCTTTACAATTTACGACAAGTGTTAGCAATTTGAAAATTAAAGTTTTCCAAACTAGTATTCAAATCAAATGCCCACTCATGCATGACCACATTTGATGTCCCATTCAGCAAGTTCCAATATTTGTCATTAATTGAATATGTCACTCATGTAAACATTATTTGGGTAGTGTACTAGCAATAGGGATCTACCTAACACAACTTGATTCTATTAAAAAATTACATACAAACCACTACTGAAACTAGGAAAATTTAATCAACTCATTTAGCCTTCCAAACGTGCATCACAAACTTACTAGGCTTCATAGGTTTGTATAAAATTTGTGCAAAATCTAGTTTTCATAAGTTCATACAAAGATCACATAGTTTTATGCAAAATTATATCATGATAATTGCATGGATTTCTTTTAAATATAAATTGTACATATTTCACATTAAGACATCATAAATTAAAAAAAACACATCATTCATATAAAAGTAATACACACACACACACACACACACACACATGTATGTATATTTATAATTTTGTATTTTTGTGTTATTTTTACATTTTGAAGCCCATGGATTTTGCATGAACATATTGGTTTATGATTTTTGCATGAATTCTACTGAAATTTCATGATATTGAAAGTTCGTGATGTGAGCATGATATAACAAAACCCCAACATTACCTCCAAGTTGCAAAACACATTTAAATTATGGCAACTTGGTACAAGTGTTGACATCTTAATGCCTTTTCGAAACTAAGGCCTGATACTTAAGTAAAATTATTTTAATTTGGAACAACATTGAAATCTAGTAGGTTTTGATGTTCCTCAAAATCCACCAACCCTTTATTTCCATGATGTTGCCCAATTCAACAAATTCCTAAATTCTTTTTGGATTGTGAAAAAAATCTGCATATGAACTTTATAACACATCTTCAGTTCCTCTCACAATGCCACACTTGGAAAAAATTTGGATCACCAAATTGGTGCAACATGGGTCATACAATGCACATAGATCATGAATGGTGCATTTTGATCTTTTAATTTGACTATCACACCTATTATAACACCTATTATAACATTCACCCCATCAACTCCAAATGTGATTAGTTTGGATGTAATTTTTTTCAAAACTAAATCACCAGAAAACACCATGTGCCATTCACCAAAATGTATTTTAGATTATTGGAAGTGGTCCCAGCAACAACCTTCTACAAGGGTAAAAACAAAGGAATTTGTTGCCAATCTTCAAGCATGTAGGCATGTATGGAAACCTAGGATTGTTAATTAACAATTGTGATTTCATCATAAGAAATCTAAATGAATGTAACACATTCAACCAAAATTTTGGTTTTGATGGTTGACAACCACATCATGCATGTAATTAGATGCCATCTCCAAACCCATTGCATTTGACTATGGGCTTTTTAAAAAAATTAACATTAAAAAAATCTAGCAACTTTCTCATACTTTTGTAATCAATCATAGGTCTCCCTTCAATCAACATGTGGAAATAAATAGAAAACTAAACAAATTTCTTTTTATTCTTCAACAACAACATGGCAAACTTGTTAAACAAATGTATCCTTCATGGCTATAACATATAAATGTTCATTCTTCACATGGACAAAATCCTTGTTCATGTAAAACTAATTGTTAACTTTATAAACTCTAAGGATTATAGCTAAGGCCTTCCTCCTATCACCATGCTTCCAAAGGTTGTCCAATTTAAAGGCCAAAAACTTTTCCTTGTTCGTTATTTTGGTACAAACCTTGCATCTTACTCGATGCACCTTCCCATGTGCATTTGCTACTAATTCAGCCCATGGAAGTTTTGCACTACACATGTTGTAAAACACCTTCTTTTGCTCATATTCCTTTTAATCTTTTCAACATACATCCAAAAATCAACATTAAACAAAAGTTCAAGGTTAGGGTTTGGTTGTTTTTAAAGGATGTTACATTCTTTGACTCAATTTTAGAAAATAACTTATAGAATTTAAAGTTTTAAAAAGGTTTCAAAGGTGTCATGGTCAATGAAAAATTAAAATAAAGGGATAGTAAAAGCAAAAGACCAATAAACCTTAAACCTAACACTTAATTAAATGCAATGATGCTTAACTAAATGTAATGAAAAAATAACAAAAGTTTTTGAAAATTTACTTGCAATTGTTACTTTATAAAACTTCAATGGTTAAAACATTTTTGTCATAACCCTAGCCTTGGGCTTGCGACTAAGGTAAGGGCTTGCAAGGTTGCGGGCCAAAAGGGAAGCCCATGAGTGAAGGAAAGTGTGAGGGAATGAACCTTCACACTCCCAAAGGACCTTCCACTTTGGGAATTGGAGTCCCAGTGGACTCTCGAATGTTTAGAGAGCAATTGCAAGGGCCAAAACCCAATGATTCAAAGAATTCTTTATACCATTGGAAACCTTTTGAAAGGTAGATGTCTAAAATGGGCTCGCATGACACATTTGGACATTTGAAACACAAGTTATGGCCAAAAGAAGGGTCGGAAGTCAAATTTGCAATTTGACTCCCGACCATTAAAAGTCAGGAATCAACTCGATTTCCTTGTGTGCAGGTGGCGTGCGACATATCGTTGAAAAGCTCTTGATGAGAGCTACAACTTTGTTTCAAAGCTCATCTCAATCAAAGGTCTGCACACAAAGTTATGGGGCTCCAAAGTTGCAGGAGTCCCAATTTTGGCAATTTCGGGACTCCCACTTGGGAATTTCGAAACAAAAAACCATTTGGATGTGGGTCTCGTGGAGAGGCATAGAGTATAATATAAGGGGGAAGGTGGTGGCTTCCCCCAAGTCCAGGCTATGATGAGTCTTGTGAGTCCGAGTTGCCCGTGGTTCGTTCTAACACCAAAAATGCTCCAATTATGCACTAACCACCTTGTGTTAATTTTGTGCAGGTCCGTGTGAGTAGTTGATACTTGTCACTCTTCCTAGTCCCATCCCGGAGCTCTAGCATGCCCCTTTACCCCCCCTCAAAGTGTTACGAGCCAAAAAACATGCTTCAACTCCTTGCTCTTCCCTTGTTTTCAGTTTGGACTCACATTTGAGTCCGGAGCTTGGGGTGTGTCACTTTTTGATGATTTGCAAGTCATGACTTGCAACCCCACCCTGATCTCAAATTGATAATTTGTGAAACTTACAAGTTACAACACATGTCAAGTCCCAATGCAATTCATACCTTGAAGGTGGGAATTAGGACTCAAGCACCAACTAACATTGAAAATCAATAATATAAGGCACAACAATAATAAAATTTTACAATAATGACCATGACATCAAATGCAAGTTATAATAATAAAAGTAAAGGTCCTATAAAGTTTTGAACCTTGTTCTTGTATTGAAGCCTAAAATTTGATCATTATTCACCTATGCAACACCATGATTCACCTTGTTCAAAACCAAGCTTGCATTAGGTCTTTAATGATGAAAGAATTGAATTCCACCTTCAAAGCTTGCAAGTAGTTGCTTCAATGGCTCCTTGCACATTGAATAATGAATTCACTAAACTAACAATCTCTAGAGTTAAATTTAACAATTTGGTGATGATAATCTTAGTTGCATAGTCGATGATGGTGAGAATACCCATTTTGTAAATGACAACAAGCAACAAGCTTTATGTAACACTTGTTGCTTTTTTAATGGAAGACGACAACTAATATGAGTAGATATTGATGATAGTGGATGGTGCGATGGAACAATATAGTGGCTAAATAACTATCTAACTCATCATGTGCAACGATAAGCATTAGAGTTTAAAAGAAATGTAAGTTGAACATGGTCATGAATATGTAGCCTTTAAGCAAATTTACTTTAATTTTTGCCTTAATTTTTAAGCATAAAAGTAGAAGGCATGGATTTTAAGTTGAAAATTGGCAAGATTTCAATGTTAAAAAAAAAATGTCACCTATCTAAGCCACGTATTGTTAACCAAGAGGATAACAGCCTAAGATGAGAGCCAAGAACAAGGTTTTAAGAATGAGGTCTTGTCTATTAGGCTCTCACATTTGAAATCTTGCATATTAGGCTCTCATTTCTAAGGTCCCTTGAGTGAGGCCCCTCGTAGGCTCCCTCTAGTCTTAGGCGTTCATCCTTGAGGTCCCAAGAATGAAATCCCACCTATTAGGCTCTCTTTCATCTTGGGCTTCCAAATTCGAAATCCCAAGAAAGAGATCCTGCCTCTTGAGCTCTCATATTTGAGGTCCCAAAAATGAGATCCCACAGGTTGGGCTCTCATCTTCGAGGGTCCCAAGAATGGGATCCTGCCTGTTGGGCTGTCATCTCCGAGGTCCCAAGAATGAGACCCCGCCTGTTGGGCTGTCATCTTCGAGGTCCCAAGAATGAGATCCCGCCTGTTGGGCTCTCATTCTTGGCTCTTCCTCTCCTTCTTGGGCGTGAGCGGTGCCGAGGGTGTCGAGTATAAGTCCCCACGGCGACGTTAAAACTTCTTTTGCTTGTTTTGCTGCATTTCTTTCTCCGTATTTACTGTGCACAAGGGTTTGTGGACCATCACCATCGCCTTGCTTGTTGCACCATCTTCCGCATCTTCTTCTTTTTCGCAACAACAATAGCAACAGCCAGACACACAAGGATAAACAGGAATTAGCGTCTCCGCTTTTTTTCAAGTATTGTTTGCTTTTCTTGCCTGATTTTCAACCCGATCTGAACTTTTGCTGTTGCTGCTGCTGCTGCTGCTTCTTCTTCTTCTTCTTTGTTCTCTTTCTTTTCTCCCTGATTTTTCTGGTTTTGTTTTTTGCTTTCTCGGTTTGTTTGCTTGTGCGAGCGCTTTGAACCAAGGAATAATTTCGGCAGTTATAAGTGCACATCAGAAGTGCACTATTGGTTTCCGCTGGAGCAAAGAGTGGAGTGGCATTATTATTATTTTTCTTGTGTTACGGCTGAACCAGCAGCGTTCGGTTTTGCTGCGAAGATTTGAACGAAGGCGATTTCGTCTTGCTGCACCTCTTTTGAGAAAGAGCGAAAGTTCGTTCAGGTGCCTCATCGTTATATCTTTTTTTATTATGTTTTGAACTTCCTTCTTTGTTGCATGCTTCTTCTTCTTCTTCTTCACCG
>Ga0209611_10015351_pt1 | contig 10001 bp, 4 predicted proteins | sample S1TSphgellanicum_3_FD_187693 | JGI IMG/M metagenome (GOLD analysis project Ga0209611, IMG submission 187693) | Host-associated microbial communities from peat moss isolated from Minnesota, USA - S1T2_Fc - Sphagnum magellanicum MG (SPAdes) (version 2) | ecosystem: Host-associated > Plants > Peat... | reverse complement strand
CGAGATTGAGATCGTGACTGATTGCCCTGCAACACCGTTGTACGCAACGCCTCAATGCTTACACGTATACGGTTTAGGCTGTTCCCGGTTCGCTCGCCACTACTACGGGAATCTCGGTTGATGTCTTTTCCTCCGGCTACTTAGATGTTTCAGTTCACCGGGTATGCTCTCTCGTGGCTATTTGATTCACCACGAAGTACGTGCCCATGACGACACGTGGGTTGCCCCATTCGGAAATCTCGGGATCATCGCTCGTTAGCAGCTCCCCCAAGCTTATCGCAGCTTGCTACGTCCTTCATCGCCTATAGTGCCAAGGTATCCACCTGTGTGCTCTTATGTACTTTTCGATATAGCTTTTCTAAGACGCAAAGAATCTCGTGCCGTGCTTGCGCACAACACGTTACTCGAAATTGCACCCACCCTCTGCGGGCGGGCCGCTTTTCATGTTTGGCACATGAAAGTTCTTCTCTATGCAGTTTTCAAGGATCGAGGAGCCGGTTGACCTCACGGTTGCTCATGCCGGCTTCTTCTCTGACGAGTATGAAGCGGCAATAAGCCGTGAGAGCCCGAGCCCTCAAAGCTGAACAGTACAGTCCGACGCTACACCATGCCTTTTGTCCGATCGACTTCGTCGCTCAGTCGCTCACAGTCTGTCGACTGCTTCGCTCCATCGCTCCTCGCGCTCGAACAAAATTCATGGCGTATCGCATATATAGGAGACCCTCACGGTGAGGGCCGCGCAACGGCTAATTGAAGTTAGCCGACTATTCGATCTCATCCACGCCTTAGCCAGAACTGGCCGGGTGAACCCTGATCGTTTAGCATCGTCTGTGGTCGACTTAGAATGTACGTTGATGCGATCGCGCTAGGCGAGATCCACCAACATGTACTCCTTAGAAAGGAGGTGATCCAGCCGCACCTTCCGATACGGCTACCTTGTTACGACTTCGTCCCCCTTACCTAGCACACCTTAGACGTCTTGCTCCTTGCGGTTGCACGGACGGCTTCGGGTACACTAAACTCAGGTGACGTGACGGGCGGTGTGTACAAGGCCCGGGAACGTATTCAACGCAGCGTAGCTGATCTGCGTTTACTAGCGATTCCGACTTCATGAAGGCGAGTTGCAGCCTTCAATCCGAACTGAGGATGCGTTTAAGAGATTGCCTTACCCTCGCGAGCTTGGAACTCGTTGTCGCACCCATTGTAGCACGTGTGTAGCCCCAGACGTAAGGGCCATGCTGACTTGACGTCATCCCCACCTTCCTCCGGCTTCTCACCGGCGGTCCCGTGTGAGAGATCCTTGCGGACCAACACACAGCGAGGGTTGCGCTCGTTGCGGGACTTAACCCAACACCTCACGGCACGAGCTGACGACAGCCATGCAGCACCTGTCACCTTGTCATCTTGCGATGAGGACCATATTTCTATGGCTTACAAGGGATGTCAAGCCTGGGTAAGGTTCTTCGCGTTGCGTCGAATTAAACCACATGCTCCACCGCTTGTGCGGGCCCCCGTCAATTCCTTTGAGTTTTAACCTTGCGGCCGTACTCCCCAGGCGGGATACTTACTGTGTTAACTACGGCACATATGGAGTCGATACCACATACACCTAGTATCCATCGTTTACGGCTAGGACTACCGGGGTATCTAATCCCGTTTGCTCCCCTAGCTTTCGCTCCTCAGCGTCAGAACAACCCCAGGTGATCGCCTTCGCCACTGGTGTTCCTCCCGATATCTACGCATTTCACCGCTACACCGGGAATTCCATCACCCTCTGATTGCCTCAAGAACAAGAGTATCCGTGCCGTTCCCTGAGTTGAGCCCAGGTCTTTCTTCACGGACTTCCTGTCCCGCCTACGAGCGCTTTACGCCCAATAATTCCGAATAACGCTTGCCCCCTACGTCTTACCGCGGCTGCTGGCACGTAGTTAGCCGGGGCTTCCTCCAAGGGTACCTTCAGTATAGTCCCCTTCGACAGTGGTTTACGACCCGAAGGCCTTCTTCCCACACGCGGCGTCGCTCCGTCAGGCTTTCGCCCATTGCGGAAAATTCCTCACTGCTGCCTCCCGTAGGAGTCTGGGCCGTTTCTCAGTCCCAGTGTGGCTGGTCGCTCTCTCAAACCAGCTACCGATCGGAGCCTTGGTAGGCCATTACCCCACCAACAAGCTAATCGGACGCGGGCCCGTCATAAAGCGGATTGCTCCTTTTAACGTTCTGTGATGCCACAGCACGTTTCATGCGGTATTAGCTAACCTTTCGGCTAGTTATCCCCCACTCTACGGTAGGTTGCCCACGTGTTACTCACCCGTCTGCCACTAGGTATTGCTACCTCGTTCGACTTGCATGTGTTAGGCACGCCGCCAGCGTTAATCCTGAGCCAGGATCAAACTCTCCATAAAATTCTTGACCGGTATCGCTACCGGAAAGGTTTTACGAGCAATTTGGGCTCTAAAAACTGCTGACTAAGCAAACTCGGTTTGCACCGAGTTCATGATCTCTGCGCTTGCGCGTTTCGAGATCGGTCAATTTGTACGGTCAGACGTGTCGTTCCGAGGAACCGGTGGAGCCGGGTCTCGGCACGCCTGACAAAAATCTCACAAATCGGAGGACAAACAAAAAACGGCTTTCGCCGCCTTTATCTGTTACTCCGGATGGAGACCCACAGACTTATGCGCTACTGTACTGCTCAGTTTTCAAGGAACGAACACCAACATCAGGCCCGCTTCGGACCAGATCATCGACCGCACCGAGGTGGCGAGACGTCAATGTCACGGCGCTTAGATTATCACCCTCCGCAAGTGGAGTCAACCCCTCAGGCTTAAGTTTCTGCGAATAACTCCTGAGACGGGTTCTCGGCAGTTGGAACGGGGGCCGCCGGCACCGTGGCGGGCTCGGGCTCGCCCGCGAGAATGTGCAGCGTCGCCGCCGTCTCCGTACGCACGGAATGGCAGAGATCGGCGTCGTCCGCGATCGAGCGCCCGTACGACGGCACCATCTCCTTGAGCTTCGGCGTCCACGCGTCGAGCTGCGCCGCGAAGGCCTTCTTCAGGACCCCGAGCATGATGCTGACCGACGTCGAGGCTCCCGGGGATGCGCCGAGCACGGCCGCGAGCGACCCGTCGCCCGCGGTGACGACCTCGGTTCCGAATTGGAGCTTCCCCGTGGTCTTCGGATCCGGCATGATGACCTGGACGCGCTGGCCCGCAACCTCGAGGCGCCAATCCTCCGGCTTCGCGTTCGGGAAGAACTCCTTGAGCGCGGCGAAGCGACCGTCGGGCGATTCGAGCACTTGTGCCACGAGGTATTTCGTTAAATCGAAATTATCGCGACCGACGGCGAGCAGCGGCCCGATGTTATCCGGGCGAATCGACGTGAAGAGATCCGCGAGCGAACCCGTTTTGAGGAATTTCGTCGAGAAGCCGGCGTAGGGCCCGAAGAGCAACGCGCGCTTCCCATCGACCACGCGCGAATCGAGATGCGGTACCGACATCGGCGGCGCGCCGACCGACGCTTTCCCATACACCTTCGCTTCGTGGCGGTCGGCCAGCTCCGGATTGTCGCAGCGCAGCCACAAACCGCTAACCGGAAAACCCGCAAAACCTTTGCCTTCCGGAATGCCGGATTTTTGCAGGAGCGGCAACGCTCCGCCGCCCGCGCCGAGGAAGACGAACTTCGTGGTAATCGTGCTTCGCGCGCCGGAGGCATCTGCGACGGTGACGTTCCAAAGCGCGCCCGCGCGACGCAGATCGCTCACGCGGCTACGATACGTAACGCTAAAGCCCGGTTGTTTTTGCAGATTAGCGATTAAGGCGCGCGTGAGCGCACCGAAATCGACGTCGGTGCCCGTGACGTCGCGCGTAGCGGCGACCTTTTCGCCGGGGTCGCGGCCTTCCATCACGAGCGGCATCCACTCTTCGAGCAGCGCCTTATCTTCCGTGTATTCCATCGCGGCAAAGCAATGGTGCGCGCGCATCGCATCGAAGCGGCGCTTGAGAAACGCGACGTTCGATTCCCCGCGAACGAAGCTCACGTGGGCGACGGGATGGATGAACGAATCGGGCGATTCGATCGCGCCCGTGCGCACGAGATACGACCAAAATTGGCGCGAGAGATCGAACTCGGTGTTGACCTTCAGCGCGCGCGAAATGTCGACGGTGCCGTCCGGCTTTTCGTTCGTGTAATTGAGTTCGCAGAGCGCGGCGTGGCCCGTTCCCGCGTTATTCCACGCGTTCGAACTCTCCACGGCGGGGCCGTCGAGACCCTCGTACATCGCGATCCGCAGAGCGGGATCGAGTTCTTTGAGCATCGTCGCGAGCGTCGCACTCATGATGCCCGCGCCCACGAGCACGATGTCGAATTGGGCGGCTTCCGTCGTTGTCGTTTCCACAGAACCTATCTTCTCGTTTAGCGCTTGACGTCTTTTTCCCGAAACCGGTTGTGTTTAAGACGACGTGCCGAGCTTTTTCGACACCATTTTCGCCTGCATGAAAAGTCCGAGGTAATCGTAGCCGCCGGCCTTCGAATCCGTGCCGGACATGTTAAATCCACCGAAGGGATGCGCGCCCACGAGCGCGCCCGTGCACTTGCGATTAAAGTAGAGGTTGCCCACGTGGAACTCGTCCCGGGCGCGCTCGAGCTTGGCGTCGTCGCGCGAATAGACGGCGCCCGTCAGGCCGAATTCGGTATTGTTGGCGATCGCCAAAGCGTCGTCGTAATCCGCGGCCCGGATCAGGGCGAGCACGGGGCCGAAGATCTCCTCGAGGGCGATCGTGGCGTCGCGCTTCACGCCGCCCACGACCGTGGGCGCCACAAACCAGCCGTCCGTGCCGACCCGCCCGCCGCCGGTCAGAATCTCGCCTCCCTCGGCCTTCGCCTTCTCTATATAAGAGAGAATGGAGGTCATCGCGGATTCGTTGATGACCGGGCAGACGTAGGTCCCCCGGTCGGCCGGGTCGCCCGAGGCGAGGGCCTTCGTGCGGGCGACGATCTTCTCGACCAGCACGTCGTAGACGCTCGCGTCGACGATCGCCCGCGAGCACGCCGAGCACTTCTGCCCGGCAAACCCGAACGCCGAGGCCACGATGCCCTCGGCCGCGGCGTCGAGATCGGCGTCGGCCGCCACGACGATCGAGTCCTTGCCGCCCATTTCGGCCACCACGCGCTTGATCCAGATCTGGCCGGGTTGCGTCTTCGCCGCGAGCTCGTTGATGTGGAGGCCCACTTCCTTCGAACCCGTGAAGGCTATGAAGCGGGTCTTCGGGTGGGCGACGAGCGCATCGCCGATCGTGCGGCCGGAGCCCGGCACGAAGTTGACGACGCCCGGGCGCAAACCCGCCTCGCGCAGCACGTCCACGAACATCGCCGCGACCGCCGGTGAATCGCTCGAAGGCTTCAGCACGACCGTGTTGCCCGCCACGATCGCCGCCGCCGTCATGCCGGCCATAATCGCGAACGCGAAGTTCCAGGGCGGGATCACGATCCCGACGCCGAGCGGGATGTACGCGAGGCGGTTCTCTTCGCCGGCGAGCGGAACGAGCGGCGGCGCGTCCGCGTACCGGAGCGCCTCTCGGGCGTAGAATTCGAGGAAGTCGATGGCCTCCGCGGTATCGGCGTCGGCCTCGCCCCAGGTCTTGCCGACCTCGAGGATCAGGATCGCGTTGAAATCGTGGCGACGCCGGCGAACGATCGCCGCCGCCTCGAAAAGCAGCGCCGCGCGCTCCGCTGCCGGCACGCGCTTCCACGATTCGAAGGCTTCGGCCGCCGTTTCGATCGCTTCGGTCGCCTGCTCGAGCGACGCAGAGCCGACCGTGGCCACGAGCTCGCTCGACCGCGCCGGGTTATATGAAGAGATCCGCGCCGCGGTTTCGCGTTCGGTCCCACCGATCACGACCGGATAATGCCGGCCCAGGTCCGCGCGCGCCCGCGCGAGCGCATCGGTCAACGCCGCAACGTCGGCCGGGTCCGCGAACGTCAGGATGGCTTCGTTCGTAAATGGGGCGGTGCGGTCGAGTGTGGTCGGCATATGAAGCCAGTCCGACCCGGCCGCGAAAAATCCTACGGGACGAATATCCCGGTGCAAGAATCGATCGGACATGATCTACGACATCGCGGTTGTCGGCGGCGGAATCGTCGGCTTGGCAACCACGCGCGAGCTCAAAGAGCGCTTCCCCGGCATCAACGTTGCGAACGTCGAGAAAGAGGACGTCTTCAACGCACATCAGACCGGGCGCAACAGCGGCGTGATCCACTCGGGCATCTACTACAAGCCCGGATCGTTTAAAGCAAAACTCTGCGTCGAAGGACGCAAGCTCGCGTGGGACTATTGCAACGCGAAGGGCATCGAATACAAACAGGTCGGCAAGTTGATCGTCGCGACCGACGAGAGCGAACTCGGCCGCTTGAACGATCTGTGGGAACGCGGGATGCAAAACGGTGTCGAGGGCCTCGAGATGCTCGATGCCAAAGGCATTGCCGAGCGCGAACCGCATTGCCGCGGCATCAAGGCGATCTTTTCGCCCGTGACCGGCATCGTGGATTGGGCGCGCGTCTCGCGCTCGTACGCGCACGATGCGAAGGCGGCGGGTGCGGATTTCTTTCTCGGCCACGAAGTGACCGACATCTCGCGACGCAACGGCATCACCGTACTCTCGACGCCGAAGGGCGAGGTCCAAGCGAAGTACGTGATCACGTGCGGCGGTCTCTATTCCGACAAGCTGGCGAAGATGACGGGCGGCGAACGCGATCCGAAGATCGTTCCGTTCCGCGGCGATTATCTCGTGCTGCGGCCCGAGAAAAGCTATCTCGTGAAAGGCAACATCTATCCGGTACCCGATCCCGAGTTTCCGTTTCTCGGCGTGCACTTCACGCCGCGCATGAACGGCGAGATCTGGCTCGGACCGAACGCGGTGCTCGCGTTCGCGCGCGAAGGTTACTCGTTCTTCGATATCAATCCGCCCGAACTGTGGGACGCGTTGACGTATCCGGGCTTCTTCAAGCTCGCAACGAAGTATTGGCAGATCGGTACGGGCGAGATGTACCGCGACCTCGTGCGCGGCGCGTACGTGAAAGCGCTGCAACGCTACATTCCGGAGCTACGGCCGGAAGATTGCATGCCGGGCCCGGCCGGCGTGCGCGCGCAGGCGATGGCGGCCGATGGTTCACTCGTTGACGATTTTGTGTTCGAAGGTGCCGAGGGTATCGTGCACGTTCGCAACGCACCGTCGCCCGCAGCCACGTCGTCGCTCGCGATCGGAAAATACATCGTCGACGATGCGGAACGCCGCTTCGATCTCGGCGGGAGCCGTTTGTCTTTCGCCTAATCGAGCGTGATGCTCGTTCGTGTGCGGCTCGCGGTTATCGCGACCTTCTTCCTTTCTTCGTTTGCGTTCGCGCGCGCCGATACCGAGGTCGATCAAAAGTCCTCGGCCCCGGTTCCCTACGCGACGTTCGTCGACGGCGCTCTGGCGCAACACGGACTCTTCACCGTGTGGCACAAAGCGGGGAAGGTGTACCTCGAGCTCTCGGCCGCGCAGCTCGATCACGATTTCGTGCAGACGATCGTTCCTGGGAACGGCCTCGGCGGCCACTTCACCGTATGGGGAAACACGGACCATCTTCCAACGGAAATCGTTCGCTTCGAACGCTCGGGCAACAACGTCGCGATCCTCTGGCCGAACCCGGCATTCGTCGCACCGAACTCCCCGGCAGCTCAGCTCGCGATCTCGTATAATTTTCCGAAGTCGATCGTGGGTCTCGCGCCGATCGCGGCCGTGGATGAGAAAACAGGCAACGTCGTGATCGACGCGAAGCCGTTCCTCGACGATCAACTCAACCTCAAGGCAGTCCTCGAGCAAGGGCTTAGAGGTTCGAAAACGGCGCCGTATACCCTCGATGCAAGCCGCACGTACTTCGGGAAGGTGAAAGCGTTTCCCGAAAACGTGTTCATCGAGGCGAAGCAAGCCTGGACGTCGGAAGCGCAGCACGTCGACGACGTTCCGGCGGATCCGCGCTACGTTCAGATGAGCGTCGTCTACAATATCGCCGAGCCACCCGGTCATCCGGATTATCGGCCGCGTTACGCGGACGACCGCGTCGGCATCTACGACGACATCTACCTCTCGTTCGACAACGACGAAGTGACGTCGCGTAAACTCCGCTACATCGTGCGTTGGGATCTCCAACCGTCGGATCCGACGAAAGCCGTTTCACCGGCCGCGCATCCGATGGTCTTCGTGATGAGCAACAGCATCCCGGAGAAATACCGTCCCGCGATCAAGGCCGCCGTGCTCAAGTGGAACGCCGCGTTTCTGAAGATCGGTATCAGCGACGCGTTGCAGGTGATCGACCAACCGAACGATCCGGATTTCGATGCGGACGACATTCGCTATAACGTCCTCCGCTGGGTGACCGAGGCGCGCGCGAGTTTCGGCGCCGACTCGCAAACGCTCTACGATCCGCGCACGGGCGAAGAATTTCGCACCGGCATCTTGATTTCCGCGGACGTTCCCAGCGGTGCGAAGCGCGAGTGGACGTACGTGGTGGACCCCGCGCGCTATGGCCGCTCGACCGATCCGATGCCGGCGCAGTTTCTTTTCGATCACTGGCTCTCGACCATCATGCACGAGACGGGACACAATCTGGGCATGCAGCACAACTTCATCGGCTCGCGCGCGTACACCGCAAAGCAGCTGCAAGACCCCGCGTTCACGGCGAAATACGGCGTCGCATCGACCGTGATGGAGTACGCACCGACCAACGTGTGGCCGAAGCCCTACGGGCAAGGCGACTACTATCAGACCGACATCGGGCCGTACGATTACTATGCGATGCATTGGGCGTACGCGCCGATTCCCGGCGCCGCAACACCGGAAGCCGAAATCCCGACACTCAACGCGTGGGCGAGTGCGTGGTCCGACCCGCGCTTTCGCTATGCGTCCGACGAAGACGTTGCGTGGGCGGACGGACACGCGGCGGATCCGCGCGTCGAGCAAGGCATCTTGACGAACGATCCGCTCGGCTGGTGCCGCGTGCAGTTCGGCCTCGACCGTAACCTGATCGCACATCTCAACGCGATGCAGCCGCAAGAGGGCGACGCGTACGAAGACGAAACGAGCGCCTTCCGTTCGTTACTCGGCGGCTACAGCACGTGCGCGATGATGCCGACACACTTCATCGGCGGACAATACATCTCGCGCGCGCATCGCGGCGACCCGCACGCGGAGCCGCCGATCGTCCCGGTTCCGAAGCGCACGCAGTACGACGCCTTCACCTTGCTCGACACGTATCTCTTCTCGTCGGATGCCTGGAGCATGATGACGCCGGCGTTGTTGCAGCGGCTCGGCTATAGCGAATGGGCCGGCTACGGCTACGTGGGCTACGAAGGGTACGGGAACTTACCGCTCTGGGCGTACGATCCGCCGCAGCGTCACGACGTTCCGTTCACGGAAACGGTCGCGAACTTACAGAGCGCTGCGATCAAGCAGATGTTCTCGCCGGCCGTCCTCGCACGGATCGCCGACGGCCAGTACGAATCGACCGAAGCGCAACCGATGCGCCTCGAGGATCTCTTCACCTGGATGCATGCGGCCGCGTTCCGCGAGCTCGCAGGTGCCGGGCCGAAGGGTGGAACGATCGACCCGCTTCGCCGCAACTTGCAAGCGCGTTACACGGAGACGCTCGTCGCGCTGTATCAGGCGCCGGCCGCGGGGCAGCCGGACGACGTTCGCGCGCTCGCGCGTGCGGATCTCGACCGCCTCAGCACGGAAGCCGCACACGCGCTTCGGGCGGGGCATCTCGATCCCGCGACGCGCGCACACATCGCATGGCTCCAGTCGCGCACGAGCTCCGTGCTGCGGGACGATCGTTAGAGCGATGAGTTCGGCATTCGTCGAGGTCGCATGGGTCCTCGAGCATCTGAACGATCCCACGGTGCGAATCGTCGACGCGCGTAGCATGCCGCACGGTGCGTCCGTCGCGGGCGCGCAAACCGGAGCGGAGCAATA
>Ga0209611_10015350_pt1 | contig 10002 bp, 7 predicted proteins | sample S1TSphgellanicum_3_FD_187693 | JGI IMG/M metagenome (GOLD analysis project Ga0209611, IMG submission 187693) | Host-associated microbial communities from peat moss isolated from Minnesota, USA - S1T2_Fc - Sphagnum magellanicum MG (SPAdes) (version 2) | ecosystem: Host-associated > Plants > Peat... | reverse complement strand
GCCAAGAATATCAAAGGTGTTTTTGTTTTTAGGGGGGGGGGGGTCTATTTTCATATCTAGTATGTAGCCAAATTTGGCTAAATTAATTTCTGGATGATTGCCACTTTGACTACATCACAAAATCCTTAAAAAGAAACCCTATAACTGGCATGTTGAGCTGCGGTTATCAACTGGGTATTTGAAAACCTAACCCTTAAATGCATAACCGATGGTTATTATCCCAGAATACTGCTACCCTAACTGGCACCCAATTTTTTAGATATTGATAACCTGAATGACACCCACTATTTATATATGTATATATAAAGAAATAACCTAGCCGGGTTTCGGCAGCTATGAAAACAATCCAATAACCGGCCAAAATGGCACCAAACCCGCTGTCCGGTTAGCAGGGCGGTTCTTTGATGAAGACCCCAGGTTCTCTGAGTTTTTGAAATAACTGGAACCAGAGTGTTTTATTATTATTACTATTATTATTTATAATTTAAAAATTTGAATTGTTTTCCCAGAAAATTGAAACTGGCAGTTTCTTTGATTTAAAAATTTCCAGAACGAGGGGTTATCAACAAATAACTAGGGATTATTAACAAATCAAATACCCACATAAGCAGTGGTTTTTTTTATGGTGGTGAATTTTCACACTATGTTGACCACCCAAAAGAAAACCCTTAGAATTTTTTTAAAGTGTAAAATTATTTTAAAAAATTGCTAAAATTTTTTGGAAAATTTCACCAAACTTTCAAAACCTTGAAATTTTTTTTAAAAAAAAATAATAAAAAAATCCCTACACACAACACCAGTTTATAGTTTATAGCAAGTTAGCTAGATTCCAATTTGCATTGTGTTGTCCAGAACTTTTCTTTCCTTCCCCCACCAAAAAAATTTGTCTCACAAAAATCATGTCTGTTTCATGATCCTCTTCAGACTTTGGAAAGTACTTTTACACCGATTGATTGCGTTTTAGGGCAATTTCAAAAAACTTGTCAACAAGTAAAGAAGCGCATGTTTACGCTACACATTTGATGATGATGTGCCGTTAATGATGCGCTGCGCTGCACCACACCAGCCAACATGGGTTGTGCGATTTACGTTTTCTTAACAACAACAACAACTACAACAACACTAGTAGAGTAGCTAACTTAGGATTGGGGGATTGTTAAGAATCTTGATCTCCCAGAACAGAACAGAACACTGCAAAAGCTGCAACAAAAAACATGAGTCCGGGAACAACTTTTTTTGTTAACAACTTTCGTTTCTATTTGCTTTACACATTGTGACATTCTCGTTGACTTCATTCATTCTTCTTACTTCTTACATACATTGCGTAAGTGTATATGCGCATTTTCTTCATTGTTTCTCCCTCTCCCCTGATTGGTGTCAGCACTCAACATGTTGTGTTATAATGTGAGCAACTTTGTGTGTAAGAGCTATTTTTTTTGCATTCGGTGAAAAATGTTTTGCCACACTCATCATCTAAAACAATCGGTTGTCTTCCAGTTTTTTTATAATTATTATTTTATGATTTATTATTTTTTAAATTTAGGCTCTAGGCTAGATTTGTGTGTTTGTCACATGATATGATGAATATGCTGTGGCTGGATCGGTGGAAGGTGGTATTTTTTTTTAAAATTTAATTTTCTAATATATAATTTTCCTTTAAAATAATTTTAATAATAATTTATTAAAAAATTATTTGGTGGTTGTGTGTGTGTGTGTGTGTGTGTGTTTTTTTTTAAAAAATAAAAATAAATTTATGTCTAAAGTTTTTCCATTTTTTTCCAACAAAATAGCAAAATTAATTTATTATACCTGAGTTCTTTTTGTATCATCATTCTGATTGCACAAAAGTGGCTAATTTCTAACAAAACACATTTCACATTGGGGAAAAAAATAATAAAATTCAGGTTTCTCTCAACTTTTGAAAAATAGCAGAAAATCACCCCTCAAAAATCACTGGATATATATATTAGCCACTTTCATGTAATCAGAATTATGAGAATAAAAGAACTCAGGTATAATACATTAATTTTTCTATTTTTTTGGAAAAAAACGGCCAAATTTAAGATATCACAAAATTGGGGAAAAAAACCCAAATAGAAAAATATATAAAAACATATCATTTTTTTAATATATGATAGTAAACTTGGCTATTTTCCACCACCACCACCCACCAATCCCTTTGGGGACAAATGCTCTACTTATGAGAATGGCCAAGCACCTTTGGCCTCTCTCTTAGGTAGAAGATGCTCTCTTTTCTTCCCAATTACAAAATCTAGTAATGATAGCCTACTTCTACCACTCACATGCATCACAAAACTCCCTTTCCTAACTCCTCTCCTTCTTTCTAGTAGGTACTAGGTGCCGTAATGCAAGCTAGTAGGTACCCTTAGTTCTTCTCCTTTTAGTTTTCTCGAAGGCAAGAAAAAAGTCCGACAACCTTATAATTCCTCACCCCACCCAACCCAACCCAACCCTCATGCACCAAACAAATGGGTGAATGTATCTTTTGATATGGACAATGTAAAACCGTTACACCAAACACCCCATATCTTCTTCTTCCCCCCCATTCCTCTATCAAATTAAGCAATTTCTAAGGCATTGCAAGCTCCAAAAGCAAAGGAACAATGTGTGAGGATTCGTCGAGTTTTTGCATGTTCACTCATTAGACTATTTACAAATGTGAGACTAGATACATTGAAGGAGAGGGTTAAATATCATATGTGGACCAATCATTGTGACCAGCCACTCAATAGCATTTGAGTTGCAACCAATCACTGTGGGCGAGAAATTCATTTAAATTTTAATTTTGATTTAATTTATAGATTTTTTTCCTTATGAGCACAATAATATATTTTTTTGTATTTACACCAATCCAAACTCATTTTCATTGAGTTTAACACTAATTATTAATGGATGTTCCTCATTTAAAATATTGTGATGAAGTTTATACTCTTCGAGCAAGTCCACCCCCCCTCTTTGCCATATATAGGCCTCTACCCGTGTTTATCATATCTAATATGCTAAACCCTAAACCCCAGCCCTGGTGAACACTAAACAATCACAGCCAGACCTCACCAACATTGGATTGCACCTTATTCAAATAGCATGTCAAAGCTTAACAGCATCCCCCACCAGTGCTTAGTATGTGACCTTGCCAAAATATTTCTTACATCCAAGTTTAGTTCTTTACTATTTTTCACAACCCCACCCATAAAACTGAAACTGCAACTGCAAATATGTGGGAACCACTACTAGTGGGAAACCACCTGGACCAATCATTATCTATTATGGAACGGGCAAGCAGCTGCCCATTATGCTGGGTAAGCCACCTTGGCAAGACAAGTGGCAACACCCAGCATAGCGGGCAGCCATGAGCCTATTCCATAAGGCTAACATTGGTGTGGTGAATGATTGAGAGACATGCCAATCATGATATTATACTCTAGTAGCCTAATCTTCTACCCTGAAAGATTATGATGTCATATGCGAGTGATGTGACACAAGCAAGAGCGACAAACATCACATCAGCCTACTATGCTTTTTAACATGAACAGAAAAATGGCATAATCATTTACCACAAATGTTAATGTTTGGCCAATCAAAAACAGGGAGCAGCAGTCAGATCATATTTATTACACTCTTCTCGAGCAGCTGCACAGCTTTGCTGCGCCTTTTTCAGCCTCAGCAAACAAAGCACATATGCAAGAGCAAAACCATTTTCCTAAGCTAAACTGGCATATTTTGTGTAGGGTAAAGCCCTAGGGTGTGGGACATTCCCAAAATGCAGGGCCAGACCAGGCTATCCTCTGGCCCCACATTTTGGTAATGTTCCTCACCCATGGCCATCATCTTTCTTAAAGCACAAGGCAAAATTTATCATGAACCAAACCTATGTAGATCACAAGGAGTATGAATGGGAGGGTTCTTATGCCTACTCCTCAATAGTGGGAGGATTCTTACCCCTACAATTAGGCATAATTTCCCTCCCATCCTTGAGGAGTAGGCATAATAACCATCCCAATGTCTAGGAGTGAAATTGATGGATCAAAGGTGCCCTCCACATACACTACAAATGTTCTCCAAGTGCCCTATGACTTTTCTTCATCTGATTTTAATGTGCAGGGTCACATACTGAGCACTAGTGGGGATGTTCTAAGCACCCAATAAGTTGGCCTACAACAGGTACTGAACAGGTAGGCATGTGTTTGATCAGATTTAATTGATGAAAAATAATAAGTAGCACATGTAGCTTCCATAGATTATTACACACAAAAAGCCTCTCAACATGTACCAATATGACTGGTAAAGAATAATAATGATTTGTGTGTGCATAATATCGGCTTCTAGTTAAGGCAAAATAGCCTAAGTGTTTAGTGCTTTACCTCAATTTCTTAAGTGCACATATACCTTACACATATCAAAATATATATCAATATCTAACAGGTACAATGGAAAAAGTTTTTCTTGTCCACACACCATCCATCCATCCATCCATCCATCCTACTTGGTCCACTGGTGGGTATTGCTGGTTCATTCACGCAGGCCCAAACTCCGAAACATGTCCAAACACCGTGGATGTGAATAATGCTGGTTATTGATACCTGTTTTAACACAAATCACCACACAAATAACAAGTAATACCTATGCTTATAGCCATTGTAACATTGCCATATGGCACTTTTGAATTGGTCACTACAACTTGCACTCACACACTGAGTAGCAATCATCACATGTCATAATACATCAATACATACAAACTGACTTCATGATATAAAATGTGATGTATGTGGCCCCCTTGGGCCAATCGTGATATGGGTGTGCAAATGTCACTTAGACACGACACCAACATAAGATGGTTGATTTTAGAAGTATACCACAAGGATTGAAATAATTTTAGCTGTACATTTTTGCTATAACTCACACCAAGCTAAATCTTCCTTGAGTATGAATTGCAAACAATGGTTGAAGCACTTACAATTAGATTGAAAGTTGTCACAGAAAATAGAGAACATACCTTTCCATTTATACTCCCAGCCGGAATGTATGGCAAGGGAAGTGCAACCTCACAAAGGATATCTGCCACTTGGATAGCAAACTCGTCAATGAAAGACAAAATGGAAAAAAACATCACCCATCACTTCAAAACATGCAATTTGAGTCTAGGTATTTTATAAAATCCCCGTTTATTTCAACATTAACTAATAAATACCACTGTCACAAAATGTCATGAAATGTGCAGGGACATCGTTGAAAGGTCATTCCCAGTGACAAAAACAGAATAGAATAATCTGCAAAGCTTCATGCATATTTTCCCTAATGAATCTTGACACTCCAATAAATAAATAAATAAAATTTAAGAGAAGCTTTCTGGGTCTTAGAAATGCTGCTCCCAAAAAATTAGACACAGCGCAGCAAAGTTTTGGTGCTCTGACCTTTCAGTTTGAACATCTGTTGTTGTTCTGCTGTTTGGACTTGCAATGCTCCCTTATTTTTCCCTCTTGGACTTTTGCCTCCTCCTCTCTGCACAATCTCCTCACAATGCAACTTTCTTGGTTATAGAAAATGAACACCAAAACACAACACCAGAAGAACTTTAATGTACCTGTTTTTTTTGAGGTTCTAGGGTTTTCTGGTAAGACACTGATAGAGTACCTGCCACGACAAGGATAGAACACATGCCAAGGATGCTCAAAAACATTTAGTAGGCATACACAATGTATGTCTGCAGTCAGACAACTACAAATGACATGTGACCCAATACAATCCAAGCATGCAAGGAAAGGGCATGTTTGCAATTGGCCAGCAAGGAATGGATCCAAAGATGGCAATAGTCTCCACTCAATAAGATAGCTTGATATACTACATAAATCCTCTCAACTGGCATCTGTAGTGATGTTCTGAAATAACCACATGAGTGTTGAGATTAATAGAGATTTCAAGAGAATTGAAGACAGGGATGTGATAAACTCGAAATGCTAACAAACACAAAGGAATGGCATGGACACACACCAAAGCTATTTTCATCAAACACAGACAGCTCAAGGACAGCCAGCCAACTGTATCTAAGAGAGTAAAATCAACCACATCACAACAAGACTTCAAATACCACACTGGGTACCCACATCAGCCTCATTGTTGACAATTTGGCTGAACCCCAATCCTGCAAGAATAAAAATGTGGAAAGCACAAAATAGAAAGAATCAAGTCATGCTTCACAGCCAGGTTATGCTTCCAAACACCAATTGAGCTTTCATAAGATTTTGCAAGGCCTACAACCCTTCTCAGCCCTCTTACAAGAGACAGCTCTAAAAATGAAAAGTATCTTTATAAAGATAGAGGCAAGATGCATGCACATAATCAGCAAAAATTGCACCATATACTCACAAGGAAATCAGCATGAGTTTTATTCATCACAGCAGAAGTGAAACTCAACTAAAGCCCCCTTTTGTCTTGATTCTCCACATTCTAGGTACCTCCTACAACATGAGACTTAATCAACTGGTTGCCGATGTGCACAAGAGATATCCATGGAGTAGGACCATGAATGGCTGAATTCATCACAAGCTTTCACATGGCCTGCAGCACAGAAAAGCATTTCTTGGTGTTTAAGAACTCCAAGTGGATTATCAAACCAACCTGCAATGCAGATTTTTGGAGATGATGCACATGACAGCTTTCAGCTGAGTTGCAACAAACCCACAACAATTCTCTCAGGACACCCACCAACAAGCAATTGAAAAGAAAATAATGTAAATGAAGAATGCTAAGAATGTAACACATTCTGCATCAAATCAGTGCAGGCCAAGGGAATCCAATAACTCATGTAACAACTCACATGGCAACATGTCACTGGTCAGAAAGCTACCCCTAAAAATTTGAGCAACAAAACTTGGATGCAAAGCTGGCCACCTTTGTGGCTGAGGGGTCAGAAGTGAAGACTGGAAGTTTGCCACCGCCCACCCTCCACAAAACCCCACGAACATAGGAGAGGCTTGCCAGAAGTTCTTCCGTCACACCCTTCTTATCCATTGACTCGTGAGTGTAACCTCTTCCTCTCCAATTCCAACTGCAAAACACACCCATTCAAGTCATATAAACTCCAGCAGATGAAAACACATTAAGTACTGAGCTGGAGAAGGGTCAAACTATTGATTCACCAAAGTACAACCACAAGAGCATATTTGCTTGCAGATATGTTCATTGAAAACTCATAGATAGATCACTCAGAGTGACAATGTGAAATTCAACTGTGGATGCATGGTTCATCCACAGAGGATCATTTCATAGCCATAACAGTGGTCTGACAAAGCGACCAGTATCATCTACTGCTCACCCCTGCAAGGATTATGCCTGCATGGGTGAATAATCATTGAGAAACAAACATGTCAGATGCGCTACTTCACTGAGCAGGGCACAAGGAATTCTCCAGACTATTTTCCATACTCACTTTGAACGAAAGTCCTGTTACAGACTATTTGAGGCTTAGTTCAGGGCTTCATATTACCAGCTCCCTAAAAATTGGCAATAGAAAGCAGAATCCTGGCATGGGATAAACAAGAGTTTACCACTTTTCGGACTCGCTCATTGGCAGCAGGTGGGCCACCAATGACATCATCAGGAAGATAAGGATGACTCACACGCACTTCATTCATTACCAGTATTGCAGTTTTCTCCCATCTAACTGGAAGCCTGTTCACCACCATACCAGTGTTAGCTGCACTCAAATACTGACAGAAAGTAAAACTTTGCATAGAAGCATGAGTCCTAAGATGAGAAGTTTGACCAAGCATTAAGAAGATGCCAAGTTAGAGAAACATGAGAGTCATTCTTGAATTCCAATGGCTTGTCAACCTTCTTGGACACTAATATCCATTGACCCTATGTGTAGCAGGCAATAAAAGTCCAGCCCAAAAAAGTCACTAAAATACACACTAACAAGGACTTGAGTAAATGAGGAAGAAGGCTCTCTGCTTCACTCTCCTCCAGATCCAGCCAAGTCTATGGCAGGAAATAATGAATTACAGAAAGTAAATGAGGACTTACGTTTTAGACAAAGCATCAAAAATGTCTTGGGCTTCCTGTGTGACTCCCACTCCAAACCTCTCAGCCTCTGCCTCTGCTTGCCTGCAAGATTCCCACAAGGACAAGCAGGCTAAGTCTAAAGAGCAAGAAAGAAAAACCTGCTGTTCTCTGCCTTCTTTCCCACTCTCTTTAGTATTTGACAGCCACTTGGTTTTTTCTGAACAATGCTTGCCTTCTGTTCTACACTCTCCTACCAGGACATGTATACCAACTTCTCTGTGAATAATCCTACACAATTCCAGAAACACTCTCACAAAATTGAAGGAAACAAGGTTCAGCATGTCAGCTAGGCAATTAAGGGTTCAAATTAACACATATTCCTTCCTTGATATATCTAAAAATGAACCAGATGGAGAGTTCACGGAAGATCTTATCATAAGTATGATCATCTGGTGTCAGATGCTCTTGGACTGGACACTGGATACTGTACCCATATTCTGTAACACAATTGGATGCAGGGAAGATAGGCTATTATCCTTCATATTTTGCATAGCCTGTAGGGTCATAGAGGTCAGGTGGTTCTGGATACATTCTGACAGGGCATTGGTCTAAGATGTGAAGCTCAGTGAAAAATACTTCTTCAAAAGACTGTGAACTTGATTTGAGAATAAAGGAGAAGAAATACCTGATGGCAGCTTCTTCACGGTTCTGTAGGCTGGTCATGTCAAGGTAGGGGGTTTTCAACTCAAATTGCTCCTCAAATTGCCCCAGTAGCGTCACATCCTTCACATAGTTAACCTTCAGAAACCGAAGGTTCTGCCGGGGTCCTGAACTGCCTTCCTGTTTACTTTCTGGTCAAGGAAGCACACATGCAAATATTGCATATATACAAAGAACAAAGAAGAGAAGAAGAAGAAAAAGAAGAATGACACAAAGTGTGACAAGGAATCATGACTGTGTGATGCACACAATCTTAGGGATAACACAACTTTTGGAGTTGGACTTTTCTAACCACCAAACAGCAGCAATGATGGTGTCTGCTCTTGCCCCAAGGACTCAGATGTGTGCCACATTTTGGATGCCCAGTTGAGAGTTATTGACCACATTCTGGCTGGATTGACAGTGAAGGGTAACATCTAGCATGGAGTCATTCTGTATACAAAGGAAGGTCTAGAGAAAGGTATTGGTTTTACATTGAAGCTGAATGCATAAGTTGTGACTGACACCTATTGCTTTCTCATGATGTGGTGCTGCAAGACCTTTACCACACTACTCCCTATGGCACCATGTTGAACAACACAGTGCCACCTTTTGAGTATAGTCCTCTGCCATGGCAACTCTAAGTAGATTAGGGTTTATTCAAGACCCCTGTCAAGGGGCCAAGGAAGTACTGAATTTGCAGGTGCAAATTATGAAATAAACAGTTTACTACCAAGAAGTGCCTCCTGACACCAGATTCAATTCATTTCATGCTGAATTACCAGCATAAAGAGAGCATTTCTCTCTGTCGTTGTCATAGCATTACCAAGAGTTTTCTTCCAAGACAAGATCACTCAAGTACCAGGCAAAAATGCCAAAAAAATTCAGCATGCAAAGAACAGTCCACAAGTGAGAATATCATCACAAATTGCTAAAAAGAAAAAGAAAAATATCTTCTGACTCTGTGAAAAAATAAAAGTAACGAAATAAAGAAAAAAAGAAAAAAGAAAAAGAGATGATTGCACTGCAGTACTTGTTCCAGAAATCACATCCTTAGACTGGAATCTCTACATGTGGAAGCAAAAAACCAGAGAAAAGAAAAATCAAAGCACCGATCCAATTAGGTCGGAAAGAAAGATATGAATAACCACAATTTTGCTGGAATTATCGTACGCTAAGACGGCGCCTTCAATATCCTCCCCGAACGTCGTCTTAATCGCCAGACGGCATCCCACCACGTACTCCCCACCGCCTGTTACTTCCATTTTGCTCCGAAATTAA
>Ga0209611_10015347_pt1 | contig 10004 bp, 7 predicted proteins | sample S1TSphgellanicum_3_FD_187693 | JGI IMG/M metagenome (GOLD analysis project Ga0209611, IMG submission 187693) | Host-associated microbial communities from peat moss isolated from Minnesota, USA - S1T2_Fc - Sphagnum magellanicum MG (SPAdes) (version 2) | ecosystem: Host-associated > Plants > Peat... | reverse complement strand
TCTCAATCCTACCTATCAATTTATTAAGGTTCACCCTAGTTCATGGATGATGAACATAGGTCCCCATATGTAAGTATTACAAAGAATTTATAGTGGAAACAATGTCATAATTGCAGCCATTTTGGTTTAGTTAATGCATATTTTACTATATTTTGTTTACCTAATTTATTATTGAATGGACATTATAATACATCTTTTCATTTAATTATTATATGTATGTACTATTGAATTATGGTTTAAGTTTTAGGGTTGGGACACATAAATTAATTAATAAGTTTTTCACAAATTTATAATAATTAACCTAAAGTAGGCTAAATTTGGGGGGAAATTTTTAAGGTTTACACATATATGAAGTAATACAATTGCATTCTATATTTTCTTTAAAGAGAATGGAAAAAATTAAGTTGTAGAAATCACACAAAAGTAAAAAACATATCTTATCTTTTGATTTTGTACGAAAATTATTTGATTTTTTTTTAAAGATTATGGTATTTTCTTTCAATCAATAAATATTTATAGGTTAAAACCTTTAAATTTTGGTTTCTAAATGTTTTCCTATGTTCTTTTAAATTTGTTTATTTTCATTATATAATTTGTATAATTTGTATTTGTTTTGGGTTTGGGGCATATATCACTAGGATTTTTTTTTGTTAGGTTTTGTACAATTAAAGTTGTAATAAGGCTTATGGCAAAATATCATTTGGATTTTTAGGGTTATGTTTTATGATTTAGTGTATAAGAATTTTGTTCATATATTTAAGAACCTAAGGTTTATACTCTAAATTTTGTTCATTGTATTGGTTTTTGATTTTATCACTTGTTTACATTTATACCATAATTATGAATGTCCTTTGTTTCCATATGTTCCATAGTTGTTAAAGTTTAATATTTTATAATTCACTTTTGTATGAATTATGATCTTTTACAATTGAGTTTTCAATTGGGACTATAAATTTTGGTGGAATGTTGTCATCGTTTATTCCTAAAGGTATGCATTTGTTTCTTGTTACTTATTTTGTTTTTTGTTTATATTTTCACAATTCAACCTCTTTTCATTTCCTAGTTACTGGATATAGAAAGGGTGTTAAATTTCATTAAATATATAACCATAAATAAAGGTTTTATGCCTTTACACAAATATTTCATATTCAATATCTCTTTGTAGTTTGATTTTTTCGTACCCATATGCGAATAATGCATTGACTCCCCAAAACCAGTGGGTTTTATGGCCCAAGGTAGGTATTGCATTTTGCACCTCTCAAACAATGTGCATTAATTATCATTATGTGGGATTGCTACATGGGGTTTTCAGACATTGTGGGTTTAAGGTACAATTCGGGTATTACATATGTGAACATTTTAAATGATGGAAGGTTTAATAGCTCAATGTGGGTATTGCCAAGGTTTGTTTTAGTATATGGGTTCATAATGCAAGTATTGTACATTATGTACATTAGAACAATAGGTATTTTATATCATGATATGGGTATTGTAATGGGAATTCCAAGTCACAACATTGATTTTAAAGGAGCCATGTATGTATTACATTTCGAGTTTTTGTTCAATGATGAATGTTTATAGAATTACAAATTATCTTGGTGCAAGAATTTGTCCTACTTCTTTCAATCATGGGAAGGGTTTCAAAGTCCCATTCCATTCATGTCCAAAACCCCACCAAACCCTTTTTCTCAAACAAGGATTTAGTGTGGAAGTTTGGGATACGCCATGGAGGGCAAAATAAAGTGACCATTCAATTTGCTTATGTTCCATATGCTCGCATCTCAAAAAATTTAGGTGAACCAGGGGATATGAACACCCCTGTGGAAATGGAATGTTTACAAAAAATTTCCAAACCAAACGGATGTCAAACAACCAACTATCAAAAACCACCTCGGGCATATGTGGTAAACATTAATGGCATTAACCTTTTTAATTTCTTTAATTCATATACCAAAAATGTAATCATTTACATTTTGAAAGTTTTTTAGTCTAAGTATCAGTGCAGATATGGACTAAAAAACTATCGAAAAAACTCAACCCACATTTGATCTATTAAACAAAGATGCCTAGTGTCATTCTCAATCAAATGTCTATACACACGACCTAATGTGGCTAAGATCACAATTTATCATAAGGCCCATACATGAATTGATGGGTCATTCGCACATGGTGAACATGACCCGAAATCCATTTTTCGTATGTTTTGTTATGCTTCACTCATGTCACAAGTATTGAAGGACCACATATGGGCCTAATTAAATTTAGGTTACACAACCAAACAAATATATGACAAACATAAAGCAATTTGGTGGGAACGTGTGAATGCGGGTCAAAGCATGACACAAGATGATTTCATTCGGCTTCAAGACATTGCATATTTGGATCGGAAACATAAGAAAGGGAATTGGCGTTTACACACCAACCCTGCAATTTCAATTTAATCTTGAGTTCTCCAACATTCGGAAGATCTATTCTTTTTCCAAAATGTTGGTGAAATTAGCGAGACTCAAGTCCCATTCATCATAAGTATTCAAACACCAACTCAATGTGAGTCCATGCTATCATATGATCACAATGGTGCCATTTCTATGGATGCCACATTTGGCACAAATGACATGAAATTCCATCTATTCACCTTGATGGTGTTAGATGATCATCACACAAGTGTCCTTTTAGCCTGGATCATTACAAGTAAGCAAATAGTTCAAGATTTGATCGAATGGTTGAAACGATTAAGAGATAAGATGTTATCACACATGTCACATTGGAAACCATCATGTTTTTTCGTTGATGATGCACCTCAAGAATTGAAAGCATTATAGTTAGTTCTATACCTAGTACCCATTTTGCATTTATTTCTTTAGATGTTTTTTAATATTTTTTATAAAATTATTAATTACTTCAAATGCATTTTATGTTGTACTAACCCCATCCACTCATGGACATTTTATTACATATGTGTCCTTGTTAGGGTCGTATGGGATATGGACAAGGTTCCCATCTACCTTTGTTGTTGGCATGTTTTCAAAGCATGGCGCTTACGTGGTATTGAAAAACTCAAAGATGTGGAAGTGTGGGGTGGAATCCTCCAAGACCTTCATGATGTGATGTATATGTTCATCAATCATGGAGAAACAATTGATGACTTCAAAAAGCGTGGGAAGGTTGTTGTGAAAGAAAACCTTCATAAACATAAGCCTGGTGATGCGTGGACAAATTATTTTTGGACTTATTATCATTAGTTTAGTAAGTGATAATATTTATCATGGTTTAGTATTCAAAATTCTTTTGTAATAATGTTATTCATCCTTGTGCATTGTGTTTATGTTTGCAGAATTATGGATGGTGGGTGTTCAAAGAGTGTCCCATTCCAACTAAGACACCCAAGCGAGCATTGAATCATATCATGGTGCGTTGAAACGTTGGCTTGCTCTTGACACAAAAGGCCTTAGAGGGCGTAGGATTAACTAGTTAATGTAGCGATTAACAACAACCATTGCACGCCATTACATGCACACATTGGAAATGAAAAAAAAAGGTTTCATAAAAAACAAGGTTATGGAGGCCATTATTACACAAACTGTGGAAAAGACAACCTTTATTCCACTCACCCATGTGTACCAATCAACCTTTGAAAGTGATGGAGCTTAGGCCATATAAAGCCAATGCCTTCCTAATGTTATTTACGCAATGAATTCCCATTCACCGAAATATTTTGTTGCACATGTGAATGGGCATTGCGAAGGAACATGTGTAAAGACCAAATTGTGGTCATTCTCACATGCACAAACATTTCTCAAAAGGATATCATTCATTACTGTGAAACATGGTATGGATCACATCGTGGAAGGTTCGGTCACATGTTTGCAAACCCACGACATATTCTAAATGATATGGAATCCAATGATGATGACGAAGATGAACATCTTGACAGTGATGATGGGATCATGGAATTTGATGGGCTCATGAACATGGAGCAAAATGATCTCCCTATGGGTGCCATTGTAAGGTCTGATGACACAATGAATTCATCAACCCCAATGGAAAAGGCTGCAAGAGATCACAAATGAATGTAAAAAAAACGATGTGACACTTCATGAACATGCCACCTCACACATGAGAGTATTAGCATGTAATATTCATAACATATGCCTCACAAAGGCAAATGCAATTTTACACCCAGGATTGGTGTTACACCACATAGAAGATGGATTGCGAAATAATGTCAAATAGCTCAAAGATTGGCATGAAACAATGTTCAATCACACAAATGTATGCACTGAACGATGTCATGAATAAATGTCTCAATTACTAATCAAAATTGTTTCCATTGGCACTAAGAATTTTGTTTTAGAATCAATTTTGTATGGAGGAAACTATAGCCCAAATTCTTTGAACATCATGTATTCAACACACACATGAAGTCTAATATGGCACAAAGCTTATTATTGTTTCCAAGTAATAAACACAAAAAATGTGAAATGCAAAAAATAAGGATAGTGATAATATTAGTGTTAAATGCAAGTATTGTAACTAGGCCCCAAAATCCTAGTTGGTAGAAGTAAGTACAAGTGTAAGTATTACAATTAAGCCCCAAAATTCCAATTGGTAAAGGTAAGTACGAGTGCAGGTATTACAATGAAGCCCCAAAATTCTAGTTGGCAGAGGCAAGTATGGGTGTTGGTATTACAACGAAGCCCCAAAATTCCAGTTAGTAAAGGTAAATACGGGTGTAGGTATTACAACAAAACCCCAATATTCTAGTTGGTAGAGGTAAATATAAGTCTAGGTATTGCAAGTTTAAATGAAGAATCAACCCTAAATGTAATACTCACGCTTCAAAAAAACCCATCTAGATGGTTTAGATACCCTTAAGTGAAGACCTAGCCCTAAACATAATACCCACATGCAAAGTCATTTTGAAATAACTCAACCTTATATGCAATACTCACATTTTAGGTCATTCCAAAATAACTAATTCATTTCAAAATAATATGCTAACAAAAGTGTGTATAAAGGTTGGGGTTATTGATTAGGAGTTCCATGATTCTTACTTTGTTTCATTGAATTTGAAAAGAGGTTGTATTATTTGTTTCAATGACAATTATGATTAAGCTTATCTTAGTGTACGAACTTTTCATGGAAAAGTTGAATTAGCAATCTATAACATGGAATAAGTATCTTAAATAATGATTTCAATAACTTATTAAAATATATATATAATTAAGTTAATCGATCAAATGTCAATATAATCAATCTGATTTTTTAATTCAATTTTTTATTATCCAAATAAATAAAGTTAAAAAATGATTAATTAATTATTTTAAATAAATAAATGATTATCTAATTCTTGATCATTAATCATTTAAATTATCCGAAATATTCGTCTATTAATTATTTAATTATATGACAAAATTTGTTGATAATTCATTAATTGTCTGAAATATTTTACATTAAACTGGGGGGAAATTTTTAGGGTTTAGACATACGTGAAACATTACAATTTCATTTTATATCTTTTTCAAAGAGATTGGAAAAATTAGGTCGGAGAGATCACACAAAGGTAAGAAACAAACCTTATGTGAAAACCCAACTTTAAATGCAATATAAAGTTTGTCAAGATCAAAAAATTAAAAGTTCAAGCTTAAAACTTCTTCAAATATGTTCATATTTATGTTTTTTCTCTTTTAAAGTTGTAAATTCATTTCAAAAAACAAAAATATAAAGTCTCTGATTTAATAAGATTTTAAACTATGTTTTAAAAAAATTCAAAGCACATAATTTTCCACTTTTTTTTCTATTTCATATAATAATAAAAATGATCTCTCCCATATATTAATCATATGTCTAATTGAAATTTTATTTTATACATATATAACACAAGTCATTATGTAAACTTTATTTTTTATGATGTAAAATATTGGTTTAAATATTGGTCCAAATATATTGTTATTTATAACACATTATATATAAATAATGATATTATGGAGTTATATTCATTTCAAACATATTTACTTAAAATAATATAAAAATTGATATATATATAAACCTATGGTTATGTATATTGCAATTATTTTTAATGAACTTTGTTTTTAATGCAAATTTAAAATTCCAAAATATTAATAGTTAAGTATGAAAATGTTCATAAATTCTTAGAAACCATGCCAGAGTTTGTGTGGATTTAGAAGCTTTGTGAGGGCCAAGTTGTTATGTAATGTTTTCAACACCTTCAAAAGTTGAAACATGATTCGACTATCCAAAAAACACAATAATGTTCATAAAAAAAACAAAAAATCTATAGCCTTAACAAATTACTAACTTCAACAAAAGTTCATTACCAAGGTTGTTAGATTGATTAAAATGTTGACATTGACCAAACTAAACAACCTAGCCTAAACATGAGTAATAGGTTAGTAAGCTACTTGTTAAGTAATTTAATTAACTACCTAATAGGCTACCTACGTAATATAGGCCTATTATGTAGTTTATTCATTAGTGTAGGCCTTCTAGGTTAATATTTTAAATGGTCTATGTAGGTATTGAAGGTGGTTGAACTTATTAAATAAACTTACTAGTTATATAGGTAGTTTATTAACCTAGGCCACGTAAGCTTAATAAACATTTATGACAGTTTAATGTATATTCCTTATTATATTATAACATATTAAATTTGAACTTTAAAAATTTATTATAAAAAAAACACATTTGTTCATATAATTGTTATAAATATATTATTGGATTATGATTCAAATTTAGAGTTTGGGAAACCCTAAATTAATTAACATTTTAAAAAAAAATCTATAGTAAATAAAAAAAATCTACAGTGTGTTTTAGGGGGAATTTTATATGCAAAATAATGCAATATATACATTTAAAGAAAATGAAAGAAATTAACTTAAAGATATTAACAAATGGTAAAAGACATACATTCTTTTGTGTTTTGTTACAAATTTTATTTAGTTATTAATAAAATTAAGGCTAAATTTGTAATTGGTGAAAATAAGTACATGTGTGGATATTGCAAAATTATATGAAACTTTAACCCTAAATGCAATACCTATATTCAAATTCATTTCAAAATAACCCATAGGTGATTAAGGTAAAACTTACAATGAAAAGGCAACCTTAAATGCAATGCCCAAATGTAAGGTCACTTTGAAATACCCAATATGTAATTTGGGTGGGCTTTTGAATGAAGACCAAGGCTTAGATGCAATACTTGCATGCAAGTTCATATTGAAATAATCCATAAGTGATTGAGGCAAACCTTATGTGAAAACCCAACCCTAATTGCAATACACACATGTAACGTCATTTCAAAATAACTAATAAGTGGTTTGGGTACCCAAAATATGTTTTTTTAAACCCTAAATTAATTATTATTATGAATTAAGTTTATGACAAAATGTGAGTTTTACAATGAATGAAAAAAACCAACGACTATTATGGGACCCTATATGCGGGTATTGCAATGAATGTAAAAACTAACGACTATTATGGGACCCATATGGGGTATTGCAATGAATATAAAAAACCAGCGACTATTATGGGACCTTATATGCGGCTATTGTAATGAATATAAAAAACCAGCGACTATTATGGGATCTTATATGCAAGTATTACATTGAATGTAAATAACCAACAACTATTATGGGATCTTATATGCGGGTATTGCATTGAATGTAAAAAATCAGCAACTATTATGGGATCCTATATGTGGGTATTGCATATTTGAAAATGGCTTTATGGAAGTTATAATAGAAAATGATGTAGGTATTATATGTGTAAAATGTGTGTATTGTTTTAAAAGTTTTTAGGTGATGTGAGTCTTATTACATTAAATGTAAGTATTACATAATGTTCATTTTGATATTTATAAACCCTAGACAAATTAATATTACCTATTCATATGGGCCTATTTAAGGTTTGATCTTACATTTTAAGTACTAAGGAAATATACGATTAACCATATACCCATCAAACAAATGTGACTAGAAGAATATATTATATTAATAAAATATGTACAAAAATGCATGGATGAAAAATTGCTAAAGAACCCAATGAAAAAAACAGGTTTTCCATAACATATCACAGGACCAAAGTTCAAAAATTAGGTAGTCCAAAAAATAAAAGGCCTAAAAAAACCTAGTTAATTATATAAAGTGAAAACCCTAAACCATATTAATATTTATAATCCCGTGTTTAGTTCGATAAGTAGTTGCTACATTTGTAGCCCTTGTTGCATGACAAGTAATGTAGAACTAGCGGCGTTGCATCTCAACCTAAACTGCATTTGTAACAAACTCTTCCTTTGTTGTCTCCCCAACCTTATAAACACCCAAAAACCACCAAATTAAACCTTAACACACCTTGGATGAAACAAAATTATAAAAAAACAATAAACATTGATTATTATTATTTTTAACCTTCCATGAATCATTCTAGATTCATGAAAATCCAATATATCTATTAATTGTTTTGTCCGACTTGATTTATTGGACTCTCAATCCCAATTTTGTACATCCCATGCCATTTTTAATTGTTGTGCATAAACACAACAGGTGGATCAAATCATCTCTTGTATATTTTCAGCCTTCTCCATTCGTGATGTTACATCTCAAACCACACTTCCCACACCCTAAGCATTTCGACCCAACACCTAAAATAATTGCTTTAAAATTAATTTAACCAAAGCTGGTTTTGGGAATGGTGGACATTGTTTTGCAACAGTTACCAACTTTACCCACTCCTATTCTATTTTGGCACGAGCACAACTAACAACCTTTTGATCATTCTGCCTTTGCAAGGCCTGGGCATTTCCTAAGATGCGAGCATTCAATTTAGCATGGTCTTGATGTCGAGGATCTCTTGCAAAACTTGAAGGCCTCCCAGGTTTGGCCTTTTTTTTCCACCAAGCCATGCACCTCCTTCAAATGTTTGGTCAACAACCATTTGGCACAATAATCTAGTAGAAATCTGCCAAAATGTAACCATTCAATTTACGACTACATGCGACTTATAGTCGTTTGCGACTAAATTTGAGAATATTTGCAACTATAAGACCAACCTTGAACTATTTTGGCCATTTTCACAACTATGATGCAACTATTAGAAATTTCATCCTATTGGTTACACCAATTTTACATTTGTTTTCATCCATTAATAGGTTGATATGTCCCATTAATCGCAATAGTCACCAAATTAGTTACATCCTAAAGGTATTCTATAATGACATAGGGGTATATTTTAATGTATGTACTAAAATTTTATATATATATAATGAATCGCAAAATTAATATTTGAACTTTGAATTTTTTTATTCAAATCTAAAAATTGTTATTTCAATTATTTAAAACATTATTTGAATTTGAAAATTTTGATTTGAATATGATATTTTCAATTCAAAAAGACTGATTTGATCCAAAAAATGATTTTGAATTCTAAATTAATATTTTCGAATCCAAAAATTAGTATTTCAATTCAGAAAATTATAATTGATCATAAAAATGGAATATTTTTCATATTCCATTTAATTTTGAATATTTTTATGTGCATATGAAAAAATTTCATTTATATTTTAAATAATCATTTAATTCGAACCTGCAATTTAGATTCCAAATTATTATTTTCGATTTTCAAAATTAATACTTCCTGTCTGAAAATTTGTAATTGAGTTTAAAAATGGACATTTCAATTTTGAATATTGTTTTCTGAATATGAAAATTAACATTTCAATTCTAAAAAATTGTTATTTAAATTCAAAAAACTTATTTGATCTAAAAACTGATATTTGAATTCTAAATTATTATTTTTGAATCTAAAAATTATTATTTCAATTTTAAAAACTTTATGACTTTAAAAATTGGCAACTTGATTTTAAATATTTTTATTTCAACTTGAGATTTGATATTTGAATTTTGAAGTTAAATATTTAAATTTTAAGAAATTATTTGACTTGAAAGTTGAAATTGGAATTCCAAATTATTATTTTGGATTCTCAAAAT
>Ga0209611_10015346_pt1 | contig 10004 bp, 7 predicted proteins | sample S1TSphgellanicum_3_FD_187693 | JGI IMG/M metagenome (GOLD analysis project Ga0209611, IMG submission 187693) | Host-associated microbial communities from peat moss isolated from Minnesota, USA - S1T2_Fc - Sphagnum magellanicum MG (SPAdes) (version 2) | ecosystem: Host-associated > Plants > Peat... | reverse complement strand
GTTTGTCGTCCCCCCTTCCTTTTTTTTTTTTTTTTTTACCGAAATTAGAACTTAAATTTTAGGAGCCCTTGCTGGCCATAATGGGCAGCAGAATCGGCCCGTGATGCTGATTCTGCCACCTAGCTTTTTGTTATTAGTGACCTACATGCTTTAAGCCACATTTGCAGCATAACAAATATTATGTGGGTGAGCTTGAACCCAATGACAATATGCATGTTCACCATGAGTTGCTGAATTAACAACCTAAATATTGCATTTGATTTGCCTCTAGATAGAGCATAAAAATGCCCAAACCATTCTGTGACAAATAAAAAAGATAGAAAGTCTATTACTATTTTAAAAATCAATTCTTGCATTTGGAGGATTTATCCTAAATATTTTCAGACCTAAGAAAAAGATCAGTACTAAGCATGGCACTTTGGATGACATAAAAGCGGCAAATGTCTTCATGAGACAGTTTTTTTTTTTGTGGTGAATTTTTGCCATTGTGAAAACAATATTTTGGAAAGGGAATATCCTGTTACAAATTCTGCGTTTCAGAAAACAAATTCTCTGCAAAACAATTCACCAGAAATCACCACAATTGCCTAAGCATGAAAGGGTGCTTAAGATTTTTCTACTTTCATATTTTGTATCGCCAAATTTGGCTAAATTTTCGTATGATGATGACCAGTTGAGCGATATACCACAAATTTGAAAAAGAAAAAAGAAAACACTGTCGTGAGAATGAGACCTTACACATGCGGTCTTGGATTTTGAGGAGTTTTACAATTTGTTGAGGTGCTTCTTCTTATTTGCCAAGTGTCAAATTCAACACTAAAGATTTCAAGTTTCCAGGATGTTTACTACACATTGAATTATGACATAATAAAGGTAATGAACAGATGATTGATGTACAATGCAATAGAAAGGGCCCATTTTGAAATGAATAAGAATATGTTAGTGAAAAATTATTGTTGTGTGAGGAACGTAGCAATCTGAATAAATCTTCATAAGAAAACATTATGAGGAGCCGAAACTCTTTGCAAAATAGACATAGGAAAGAACATATGTAAGACAACCATGAGGAGCTTCAACTCTTCACGGCGCACTCACGGCGCACAAAAAAAATAGAAAAAGAAGCACAAGAAAAATAAGAGAGACACACGCAACAAAAAAAAACGAAGGAAAAATGTTGAAAAGCTTCAACCCCTCACAGCACACAGAAAAACAAAAAATTCAAACGGCACAACCAAAAAGACACACACGCATACACAAATCATTGCTTCCTCAAACTGGCTCCTCGTGGCACAAGTGTTGCAGCTCATTGCAGAATACAACAAGGAAGAGCATTTGCCAAGGAGCTAGAACCCATACCCCAAATAGAACCGAAACAAAACAAAAAAACCCAACGGCAGGAGCTTCTCACTCCTCGCAACACACACACACACACACAACGAACTCACTTGGAAAAAGAAACTTGGTGTGTTGTTGCATTGACTTCCACTTCTAACCTTCACCGCTTGTTGTTTCTCTCTCTCCCCAAGTGTGAGAGCTCTCAAGGCTACTTGTGACATTTTTAATCTGGCTTTTGCTTTCGACCGCCGTCACTTGTTGCTACTCTCTCGAAGCGCAAGAACTCTAAGCTTGCTCACAACCTGGCACCAAATTGCTTTCACCCTAAGATCCAAGTTCCAGTTTTGAACCCCTTTGAACTACGTGATAAAATCTTGGCGCCGTGTTTGTGATATTGACCCGTGTACCAGGCAAACACAGGTTTCCAGTGCCTTGTTTGAAATATTTTACGGACAACTCTCATATATTGTTTGAATACTTGACAAAACCCAAAGGATGATGACCAGAGTTTTTTGAAAAGAAAATTGTGATGTAACCACACTGGCAATCATGCAGAAGAGAAATTACACAAATTTGGGTACAAGTGAGAGACGATAGTAAAAGAATTTAAGAAACTATATTTTGGGTACTTGTTGGAACCTATTGTCCAAATATGGCGATTTGAAAAAAAAAAATCCTCAAAATCTGGCAGCTTTGGCATATTCTTTTCACAAAATACTTTGTATGAGTTTCACCATTTTTTTTTGGTCACCAAGTGGCAAAAAATCGCCGAAAGAACGCTGACAATCATAAGAGTCATGAATATAAACCTTTGTAAGATGATTTTCCACAATACAAAAGATTTACATTGATAAGTCTGTTCAGGTGTTCTCTCCTGAGGAATATTTCCACGTACGTTGAGACTACTAGTACCCAAGAAAACATTTTAAAACAAAAACGTTTAAACCGGTTCGCCCCGAACCGGTGAACCATGTATACTGTGACCGGTCATGTTTTCCCCGGGTAAGGAATCAGGATATATTATTGGGACCTGGTTCAGGATCTGGAACGGCACCTCGTCTCCTCTGCAGCGAGCAGTTTTTGTTTCGAGAACCGTTCTCGCGTGTTCAAAGCACTGCATGTTTGCTTTATAGGCAAAGATCTCGCTCTAAATTTCTTCTTAATTCGCAGAAGGATTTCCACAAACCGCATGAGAAAATCTGGCACCTATTTCTCACAAGCTTTCCCTAGTCACACCACCCACAGAGTCGATTGTCATACTGCATTATTGGACCAAGAGTTGGAAACCAGACGTGGTCTCTATAGTCAAGAATTACTGGTATGTTAAATTGCAGCGTTCTTGTGTCTACAAGTGCGTACAAGTGCGTCTTGCAGCAAGCTTCATCGGCAAAGATCCCGCACCAGACGCCTTAATTCGCAGCAGGATTTCCTCAAACTGCAAGAGAAAATCTGGTAAGCATTTCTCACAACCTTTTCCTCCTCGCACCATACACACCAGAGTCGATTTTTATACTGTTATTGGACCAAGAGTTGGAAACCGGACATGGTTTCCTTCAGGTACTAGAGAACGGCCCCGGTGGCTGATTCTGCCACCAGGGGGCGTTCCCTAGCATTGACAGTCGGGGTCTACGTAGCGGTCCTTGAGCAGAATCTGCAGTGCTGCAGAATCGACAGAAAGTGCAGATTCAGCCGGAGGAGAGCCTATATTAGTGTACTAGCTTTAAATCCCGGAATCTATGCATGGATATGAGAAAAGCCATTTGAACAGATGTTTGAGTTGTCATGTGTCAGTACTAAGTGTTTTTCTCTTTATTGGCAAAAAATTGCAAATTCTCGATCTCAAAAAAAGGAAAATTTTGCCATAAACTCCCCTTACATTAGGAAGACAAATTCACCAAGTTTTATTCAATTTTTTGTTGGGGGGCAAATTCTGCCACATTTTGAGACAGCTTTTTGTCAGTTTTCTGGCGTTATTTACAGTTTTTATCAAAACTTGTCGCTAAATCCTTTTATTGATTATGGCTAATGATGCTATATCCCAAAACGGAAAAGAAAGGCTGGTGAATGCTCAAAATGGAAATGAGTTCTTAGTGAAAGCCCCTACAGTACTTAACCCCAGGCCCAGGGTTGTTTTTTTCATTTTTGTGATGTATGCTGCAGCTGAGTGTTTTCTTTAGGGGGCGAATTTTCGCAACCTGGGAAAATTGTTTTTCAAAAAGCGAAATAAACTATTTAAGGAGTTTCTTTCGCCACTTTTCGAAGTACAAATATTTAAATCAGCCACATCTACATCAAGGCACTTCCTGGGTCGCGACTTGTAGCAGCACTTTAGTAAAAATGCTACAGCCCACTTAGGACAGTCGTCATTTAACACTAATCAATGCTGGGATCCTGGCCAGTGGACCTACGTGAGGAATTTGACAAATAAAACAAAACCATGATGTTCAGTGTGTTTGTCTTTCAGCGCTCAAGTGTTGAAACAATTATTTTTGGGGGTGTGAAGGCATGTCAAAATATTTGTCTCTGGTCCACAGTCGACAGACCCAAGAATAGTACAGTAGTTTTGTTGCTTGGATTTGGAACGTACCGTATGTGTAGAGTCTTGGCGGTAGCAGTAGCTAACTACGGTTACAGTGAAAGAAATTCCGCTTTGCGTACTCCTAATGCTGTCGGCGGTCCAGCAAAAGGAGTGATGCTTTGCTTCTGGAAATATATTCTGGGCTGCCCTGCATTTGAAGTCTTCAGGGTTCCCTAAAATAGAAGGGAATCGATTCCGCCCTGGGAACGACATTGGGTTTCATCCACCCTTGAATACAGGATGAAAAAGGGTGATCAGCAGCATTGCTATTTTTCCCAATTTTGTTAATAGTGATGTAGCCAAAAGTCGCCCAGAAGAAAATTTAGCCATATTTGGCTATAAACCAGATATGCAAGTGTAAAATTGTAAGGAACCTTTAATATTCTTGGTTAACTACTAGGTACTCGAAACCATTATGAAAATCTAGCTACTTTGAAATTCCTTCCTCCAAAATATGGCAATTAAGACCTTTTATTTCATGGAAAATCCTCTGCACATGTCAACACTCAAAATCAGATTTTGTTAGCCCAGGTTTTGGTGACCAAACGCCAAAAATAAAATTCTTGTTAAGGCTTGAGCTTGATGTATGAATGTTTACTGTTTACAATTTTACGTCCATTTGGGACCAGAGAGTCCATTAAACCATTAATTACTTAGTAACTTAGTGATAGCGCTATTTAGTAGTAGGCTGTTTCACCCTATGAATGTTCCTTAACACGTATTCAGCGGTAGGATCTTAAGTCAACAGAAAATTATTGTAAGAGATATTTATCAGGTCTTGACAAGGACGTGGGCCAGTCCCAATGCATATTCACTGCAGTTTTGTAATGAGGGATGGGCGAAACCCTGCACATCATGCAGAGAGTGGGCCACCCGGCCCTCCGTAATGCCGGGCGGCTTCCCCTGCAGAATATTAATTAGCAGAGTCTGCGCACGCCGTGTTTCAGAACTGCAGTGAATCTCCATTGGGAGTCCCTCGCTTCATGTCCTCGTCAATCCATGGAAATGTGCCCTAGATTTTCTTTCAATGAATTTTTAACTTTTTAGAACATAACAAAAAATAGGTAGTCAAGCAGTTTCATTCCACACAGGGCATAATTGGCAGAGTCGTGGCAATTTCCTCAAAGTACCAATAAAAATTCTACGAAACATAGTTACCTACCTAGAAAATTGTAATCGGCCTACCACAATGTAATCAGCCCTTACTTACAGGTAAAAATCATAACCAGATTGGGGTCTTATGAGGGTGCTTTTTTGTGTAGGGTAATGCCCATGGCGGGGAAGAGGGGGGAGGGTGCATTTTGAAAATAAACACCTACCTGACCCAACCAAGGGCCCTATCTGCCATAAGGGGTTTTTTTGTTCCATTTTTCCTCTTGATACCAGGGGCATATATGGGGAAAATGAATTATGAGGATGGGTGCAAATTCCCCATCCTGCTCCTGTGGGCATTTTGTGGACGAAAAGTTCTGTTTTGGAAGGTTACATCCAAAACACAACATAAATTGTCTAGTAGGGTTTGGTGAGTTCATTTTTGTCCTTGGGTGGGATCATTTTGAGCTGGTTTCGCTGCTCTGAACAATGCTTCTGATAGAAAGTAGAGTATAACACAAATGCCCAAAATATTCTGTGTAGGATATTCATTGATGTCACAGTTGAAACGGCAGTTGCGTCCTGAAACATGCAGTCATAGATTCATGCCCACTTACAAAACAGTACTTGGGCTAATGTGCTTAGCATGTTGCTAATGAGAAATCCCCAAGAGAGGGGAGCTTGTGGGCTCCATTCACTCAGAAATGGTGTAGGGAAAAACAAAATAAACCATCTTCCTAAGGCTCTCTTTACACCAGGGTTGAGAGCCCTTGTCCCGTGACTTTTAAAAGTCAGTGACTGGATACAAGTAAACTAGTGGTCCAAGTTCCTTTTACACCAGGGGGGTTGTGGGCCAGAAGGACTTTAAAATCTTAAATGGATGAAAAGTACAGATGGAATCTCACATGGTAACAAAAATATAAATTGTTAGTCTCCCCCAATTTGCATCAAATGCAATTCATGGAGAGACCAAGGAAATAAAAGCTATAATTGGTTGTCAAATATTATTTTATTATTTTTAGAAAAGGTATGTTTGGGGGAGATTTTTGAATATTTCCCTGCTACTGTCAAGGTCCCTTCACAAGGCCTATTTTGACCTTACACTACACTTGATAACCCTGACCCATTCAAAATCTCTTTTAGAAATTCCCTGGGACTGCCATTGATATGAGTTTCATGGGTTTTTAATTTCATAGTCCGTGATAGTCCTTCAGTCCTGTGTAAAGAGGGCCTAAGTGGAACAGCCTGTCTACCATAAGACCTAATTGGTCCTTACCTATCTAATCAAAGTAATTTGCTACATACAAATTGCTGATAACAAAATCTGCCCAACGTGAAACCAGCCTACGTTGGCATTGCATTTACTCTAAAACCCTTACATATCCTTACATAGAGGAGCTCCACTAGTGCTCCGTATGTGGCCCTGCAAAAGAAAATTGGATGAAAAGTTAAAACATGCCAGTTTGGCTCCACAAAATAGTTTTGGCCCAGCATTTTTGCACAGGTTGTTGAGGCTGGTGAACGTCCAAACAGTTTTGCAGGGTCACACCAATTCAAGGGCATTAATGGAACGACAAAATTATTAGCTTCCAAGGCAATTTTTGTGTTTTAAAAATATATATGTTTAAATTGCAGAATTGTCCAATAAAGCTGTTCATTCCACAAAAGAAAAATTCTTGAGTTCAGTATGGACTAGGTAATTGTTGAGAGGCCATCGGTAGTGAAAAATAGACAAGGTGTAGGAGCACCATTTCTGGTAACCAGGACTGCCTTGGGCCTATTGCCAAACATATTACCAACCAGCAACTATTGTGACCTACACATTAATGAGTGATCACCAAAACTGTATTTGCCATCCACTAACCTGCCCAGTAGGTGGATGCACAACACTTTTCATCCAACACAAGAGAATGAGATACACCATAATATTGAAATAACTGAAGCCTGGATGTCCAATCAGGAAGAGACATGTCAGCTGGTCACTCATTAAAGCTGACTACGTAGTGAACTAGTGAGCTTTCAAAGTTACTTAGTGTAATACCAGTTCACCAATATTCTAGTAGGAATAGAGTCTCTGAGGCTAGCTAGTATTATCGCCTGCGAATATTATTCACTACCCTACCAACAAACAATCTTACAAATGTGCACCTACAATAGTAATCTCATGAACTTCTAAAATTAGCAAAAGTAATACTAGCTCACTATTGCAGACCTATGATCACTTACATATAGTGAGCTAGTCAGCATTCTTAGTTAGCTAGTGTAGTTAGTTACTAGTTACACTAACTAGTGCGCCAGTAGAACACAAGCACTCGGCAACCTTAGTCCGCCGGTTATAAGACTCGCCTGTCTACGAATTATCGACTGTGTGATAAGCGAGTGTTCAGCGAGTGCACACTGCAAAGCTCAAGCTCTTGTCAAATCTCTCCTTTGCTGCTTTCTTGTTGAACTTACGTCGCGCAATTCCTGAGCTCTACCGTCCTTGTGCGCTTCTTTGCATGAACAGAGTCCTTGTCAGTGATATATCTCAACGCAATTTCATATTCCTGGCTAGAGCGACTGTTTTCTAGTATTTGGAGAGAGAGAGAGATCTGATGTGAACGACGTATAATAAATAATACCCTTCAGTAATGAGCTAGCTGGGCTTGAATTTTGAAATCTTAGGATTGCTGAGAAGATTGTGACTTGAGGATTTTCTGATTTTCATCGACCTCATGTTCTAAATTCTTAGCGAAAGATCAAAACAGTAACTTAGTTGACTGACAGGAAGAGAATCCAATTTTTCTTGTTTTCGTGATGTGCATGAGAGAAAATGATGTACGCAGCCTTGTGAATTGCTGCTGGTCTTGAATTTCGAAATGTTCGGATTGTTGACTTGATTGTGTCTAGCCGATTTCGGAGTCTTCTTCCTGATGTTCTAAATTTTTAGAGAAAGATCAAAACAGTAACTTAGTTCACTCCGAGAAACAGAATCTAATTCTTCTTGTTTTTGTGATGTGCATGAGAGAAGGTGATGTGCACAGCCTTGTGAATTGCTGCTGGTCTTGAATTTCGAAATGTTCGGATTGTTGACTTGATTGTGTCTAGCCGATTTCGGAGTCTTCTTCCTGATGTTCTAAATTTTTAGAGAAAGATCAAAACAGTAACTTAGTTCACTCCGAGAAACAGAGTCTAATTTTTCTTGTTTTTGTGATGTGCATGAGAGAAAGTGATGTGCGCAGCCTTGTGAATTGCTGCTGGTCGTGAATTTTGAAATCTTCAGATTGCTGACTGGATTTTGTCTAGTCGACGTCTTAGTTCTCTTCCTCATGTTCTAAATTTTTAGTGAAAGATAAAAACAGTAACTTAGCTGACTCCAAGAAAGAGAATCTAATTTTTCTTGCTTTTCTGATGTGCGCAGCCTTGTGAAGTGGGGTGCTCAAGTGAATTGTGAAAGGAAATTATTCAGATAAATGGGGAGCACGTCGAACACGTCAGGTTCTGGGACTGTTTCCACATTGACTGGGGGGATGATCCTCTTTGGTGTCAGCATCATTATAATTGCTACTGGCAAGTTGTTGCAGTACGTTGTTTATGGCCTAGGGCAGAGGTCATCAGGAACAGCTGGGGTTGATAGAGGTAAGCCCATTATTTCATACCATATATATTCCAGCCACCAAATTCTCTGAAAATTCAGCTTCTGAAAGTCTGACTATGTTTGGGAGAGCACGTCTGTTGAGAATCATAAACTAAAACTCGCCCTGGCTGTCAATCCAGGTGCAGAAATTACAGGCACAGGTGAACCACCACTGGTTCAAGTCCAGATGAATGAAATTGTAGCTTCTGCAAGCTCAGGAGGCACTGATAAAACCACCACAGATTTGGTAGCCACTGCTTCGGCCCCTGCAGCAAACAGTGAGGTTCAAAACAGGGGCGTGCAAGTTGAGGTAGTAATTGAAGCTCCTCCTCGTAGCTCAAGCCATCAAACAGATGTGCAGTACATACTGGCCAATGTTTTCACCACAACATACCATATGGTGGCAGAGTATGTGTTCAATAGCTTTGCATCTGGAGATGGTACTTTCTGGTAGATGCAAAGCATACTCATGGCACCTTCATGTGCACAAATGATATGTGCATAGTGAAGATAATTTTCTATTCCAAACTTTTGATGGATTTTATGGATAACTTATGAGCATGATGCTTGTTGCAGGCTGAAACCTCACAACTTGCAGCATATAATTACTGGATGTGTGATGGAATTGCTCTTTGCTGCTGGGTCATAGGTCATTACAACTTGTGCCTTTTGCTGATCAGTTGATCACTGTTCTGTTTTTCCACGTTGTTTTCTTATCTAGGAACAAGCTTGAAGTCCAACCAATCATGGATTTTGCATGAGTGTACTTCTTTTAGCCTAGTTTGTTCTATAAGTCTTTATGCATATAACTGAGTATTGTTGAGCAATATGCACTTACCAGACTATGTGGCCCTCAACAGCTTGTGGGTTTTGCTCACGTTTTCATCTAATGTGTTGGGCTGGAATTCATCTGTTTCAAGTTTCACCTCCAACACAAAAAGACCTAATTTCTGCATCTGGATGATAGAAAATCTGGAAAAGTCAAGCATTTTTTCCCACAAATGTCTCCTTGAAAAATTAGTTGAGTTCTTCATTTGAGATTCTTCAAATAGAATGGAAATTTGAAGAGACCTCAATGTGAAAATCATGAACCTCAACGTTGGACATTGTGAATGTCCTCCACTCCCATATTAACCTTCATGTAAGAAATCTTTCCAAATGAGACATGAAAAATGCTTTGAAACAAATTATCAAACCACATCCTTTCAACAAAAGTATTAAAAGGTGACATTCTCCAATTGTGCAACCACAAACAATGTACTGCAAACCCTAAATATGCAACCAGTCTTCATTTGAATCCTCACAGTCCAAAACCCACAGAGTAATTTATCTTCACTCTCTAGTTCCTCACGGAGATGAGGTCAAAAATTCTCTCGCTTACAG
>Ga0209611_10015345_pt1 | contig 10005 bp, 4 predicted proteins | sample S1TSphgellanicum_3_FD_187693 | JGI IMG/M metagenome (GOLD analysis project Ga0209611, IMG submission 187693) | Host-associated microbial communities from peat moss isolated from Minnesota, USA - S1T2_Fc - Sphagnum magellanicum MG (SPAdes) (version 2) | ecosystem: Host-associated > Plants > Peat... | reverse complement strand
TTGAAGATTTGGACCTTTACGTGTTTGATTCAAAACCATCAGGAGGTGCTGCAATTCTCAGACTATAGTTTTATTATTATTTCCTCATCATCTCGACATAAGGTTTTTTTGCAGAATCCATGTAGCCCCATGCGATTGTTTCTGCATGAGTTCTGTTGCTGGTTGGTATGAGCAGCAAGAGTAGGGTTTTTTTTTGCAGAATCGACATAGCCCCTTGCTATTAATTCTGCACCAATTTTTGTTGCTTGCTGGTATGAGCAACAAATGTTATGTTTTTAGAAGTAGTCACACCTCCTCCGTATCCATGGAAATAAAAGATTCAACGAGTGGAGGAAGAGAATAGAGAGTTGCATTTGGAAAGTAGGAAAAACCTTTGATTTCGATGTTGTAATTTTGAAGGTCAATAAGTGTCCAAATCGGGTTGGAAAATGAAGATAGAAACAGAAATTGAAACAAAGAGGTTGAATTGGAGGTATAAAAGTGTTACCTACCATGAAGAAGAATTTTCCATCTTCTCTTCTCACCAAAATAAAGACAAAAAATAATTTTCATGTGATTTAAAAAAGAATTCAAAATGAATAAAGCCTTGCTTGCACGTTACTACTTTAAACATTATATGTAGTTCTAATTTTCCTTTAAATTGTATACATAACACTAATTAGATCATGCCCTTATGGTGGGGAGTAGTATCCCATGATGTTTCGAGAGTCCTTCAATGCATGTTTAAAGCACTCCAAACCTTATTGTGAATATTTTTTTATATATTATTTCATTTTTAAATAACCTTTTCTCATAGACCAAATTTGCATCGTTATTTTTTTAATGATTGGAGATCTTAATATTGATGATTAAAATATAACATGAGTTTAAATTGGTTAAAATCATATTTACAACAAATTTTGGTGCTTTTGGTTTTGAAAATTTATGAAATTTGAGAATGTGTATTTAATAAAAGACATTCATTTTTATGTGGCAAAGAGCATGCATCTTGATGCTATTACATGATGTAACATCAAGATGTAATCAACAAGTATTTAAATCTAGGACACAATTATAAATTGGATATAAAAAATGCAAATTTCAAAATAACAGGTCAACACATGAATACCACATGTCAAATGCAATCCTTGGAAAATATTGTTACCTTAACACCCTTGGTTCCTTTTATTGTTTTTGGACCCGAATGAAAAAATAAAGGGTCAACCATCTCTCAAGCAATTGATGGCTTGAATTAACAAACCCATTGCAACAACATATTTCAAGCACATGAGAAACAAAGCCCATCCAAGAAACACATGCACACATATATATAGATCGTATATTGTTTGAACGATTGTTATGTGCGTTTATGGGTTAGGACTTACATTTTGCATAATGGAATTTATTTACACTCCATTTTAGTGTATGTGTAAGGCTTACTTATATCTATGTAATTGAAAGTGTGGAAGTAAAATTATATTAAAGCTATCCATAAAGTTATCTTGCGTTTCAGCCTGTGTTTGATCCTGCATGTCCTTCTCATCCTGTGTTTTTTAGCTATCCATAAACTGCATAAAAGTCAGGACCAACCTTGAAAACATGGAATACAATCTTCAAAATTGATTGCTCTGGTCACTTTTCTAACCACACAACACTCTATCTTTGTGGCCATAGGCTACTATGGGGTGAAATAGGGTAGGCTTACCTACCTAGTTGTATATGGGCTACCAACTTGCCTAGCCATGGGTTTGAGTATGGGTTATCTGGGGAGTTATCAAGAGTTACCTAAGGCACTATTTAGGGGCAAACTAGGGATTTTTTTACCATAGGAGATACCTAGGGACTATTTATGGGGGGCTACATAAGGTTTATTTAAAAGACTACCTAAAGGCTTTTTAAAAGTTTAGGAATATTTATGAGGTTATTTATGGAGTCCTATAAGGGATTATTTAGGGGATACTTAGAGATTACCTAATGGCCTACCTTGGTTGGGATGCCTAGGGACTTTCTAAGTAAAGGAATACCTAGGGGGCTATTTATTGGCTTACATAAGAGGTTATTTAAGGATTACATAAGGAGTTACTTAAGCAAATTTGACTTAAATGAAAGGCTACCTAGGTGAAAGCATAATCAATTAGACACAACAAGTAGAGTTTGGCAATGTAGAATTTAGTTATCTTAAAAAACACAAGCCAAAGTAAACAATATATTTTTTCTCTTGAGGAGGCACCCACATATACATGTAGAATATTAGTCTTGCTCTTGATATATATAATGGAATGTCGAAAAATAATAGTTGATGGTTTACTTGTAAGTTATTTTATGTTGGCATGTGTAAGAAAGCATGGAATTAAAAAGTTTGATGCAAATATGTCAAAATTTTATCAAAGTTTGGGTGTGGGCATTTGCTGCACTTTATGTATATGTGATGTAGGGTATATAAGTCCAAGCATTGTGATTAATGTGGTAATTTTGGAAAAAAATATTTTTAAACATCAAAATTTGGCGTTATTTCAAAAATACTTTTCACCTACTTTTTTTACTCCAAATGAAATGGAAAAATTGTTCTAGAACTATGTTGATGCATAGTAGGATGGCACATTAATTCTCCCTCCAAAGGTGCAACTTCATTTTCACTTGCCTAGCCAATTTTGCAAATAAACAAGTAGATCCACTACCTACAACTAGGGCACATGTCAGTTGCAAAACCTAAGTTGCATAACTATCCTATTTTGAAAGGACCCAGGGCCATGAACAAAGGGCTTCCCTTGCCAATATTCTCTTCATTTTGAAATGACCTACTTGCGAAAAGAAGGTTGCCTCTTTGTCTTCTCGTTTTGTAGACCTAATGTTTGCCATGGAGCTTCAATGAGCTTCAATGAAATATGTTGTCTTCCTATTAAGATCCCTAGGTTGTGGTACACATTCATGACCTTTGTTTTGTATGGCATTTTCTGTTTCAAATGCGAAAGGTTTTATGCTTTTGCATTCTTGAATAGGGTTTGGCGACATACTTATGATACATCAAACAATGTGGTCATGTGAAGGGATTTCTCTTGGAGCCTAGGGATTTCTCTGTGTGTTTTGGAGTTGGTATTTAAAGGAGAGCTCAGTATTTGATGCCCACACCAAAAACAAAGGATGGCCTAAAACCATGGTCTTTGAACACAACAACATTTGCAATACATCATTTGATTTTGTTGAGCCCATTTTTCAAACAAGGGCCTTATTCAAATTGTTTTGGTATGTTTCGCAAGCTATACACCTCAAAGACATTGAAGTGAACTTAGGTCAGTACCTTTATGTGAGTATTAGGTGTTCCATATGCTTCTATAGTTGTTTTTGCAAAATTTTGTTTGTTCATTTTTGGAACGCAAAACATTAATTGTTTGGGTCTAAGCACATAGAAATTTTGAGTTTTAGAGATTGCTCACATTCAAAACACTAATTGCTTGATTATGAATACATAGAAAATTTGAGTTCCAGAGATTGTTCAAACTTAAAGCACTAATTGCCTTTACAAAAATCTGTAGCTCATTTCTTGATGGTTTACAAGTTTGTTCTTTTTATGATACCATTAAACTTGATTTTGAACATGTATTACTAAGTTCTACAACTTTTTTTCAAACAAATTTTCATGTGTTTATTAATGCCTTCTATTAAGTCACATGTTTTTTGCAAATTTATACGACTTGACCTTCTTCATCCATTGTCAAGTGTCTTTTTTTGCTTGGAAATTTTTTGGGCTAATATTTTTTTGCTTACTATAAAAATTAATTTGAAGGGATACTTAAGGTCTTCTAGGTTTAGGTCATAATGCCTTACATATGGGTGGGGTTGACCTTGCGGGAATTTTGATTACATGTGTTGGTTGCTAGTTACTTAAATCACTAGAAGAAAAGTTTCAATTTGCGATTGTAATTTGCAATTAAAAATAAGTTACAACTAATATGTACAATTAAAATTTCATTAGTTACATAAATGAGATCACATGCGTGATTTATTTAAGTTGTAAAATGTTTTTCCATTGAAGATGTAGTTGGGTTAAGTGTTGCTTTCACCATTTTACATAAAAAGAATGGATTTTCAAAATTAATAAAAAAAGGTAATATGTTGTCAAATAAGGGTTTTAAATCAATGTTCATAAAATTATTGGTGGACTTATACACAATGATACAATTACCAATCAATTGCATATTGATGGGTGAAAACATGGTAAAATGAGCTAAGGGTATCAAGGAAAAAATCAATTTCCAAGGACTACATGTGTCATTTTTGTATTAATTTATAACTTACAAATTATCATTTTGGATGCCCATGAGTTTAACACTACATGTTAAATATAAATAAAAATTTATTTTAAATCATATATATTATGCATTCATGCCTTTTATCACATAAATATGAATGACTTTTGTTAAGGCCACATTTTCAAAATCCATAATTTCCAAGGTCAATTTAACACTTTTGAACCAAATGTGTTCAAATTAGTTATAAAAAAAAATCATTAGTTTAATTCCTTTTTCCCTTCTAATCATCAATGTTAAATTTGTCTCCAATTTTAAAAAAAAATGATGCACATTTGGTAGAAAAAAAGGACATTGGAAAAAAAAAAAGATTGTCCATTCTTGAAATTTGAGTGTTTTGAACATGTAAATTTTTTTTTGATTTGTGTCAAACTTTAAACATGTAAACTTTGCAATTGATGGAAAACATTCCAAATTTTTTTTTTTGGTAGTCCAAACTATTGTAGTTCCCTTGTGATATTTCAAACATACAAAAATGTAATTTTAAGGAGTGTCCACTCACTTGAGTGGCCTTTGATTGTGTTTTTACCTTAATAATTACATTTAATTTATAATAAATTATTCTATGTTTGAAGCTCAATTAATTACATGTGATCTCTGGAAAATTTCAAAGTGAATGAAATTTTATGTGTTATTAATTTTTATACTATATGTAATCCCATTTTTTCTAAAATTGTCTACACCATACCATGGGGTGCGATCATAGTCAGAAGAGCCAAAAACCATGTTAGACAACCAAAAAAATGTTAATTTTATTGCACATATTTATGTAATGCCTTTTTCATGTCATGTTGATAAATTTTTTTTATGTTAAATGATTTATATGAGTGTTGACGAATTCAAAAAAATCATTTAATTTAATAAATTGAGTTTTGGTTTTTATTAAAGGACTTTTGAACTTTAACACCAAAAATCAATTTTATAAAGCATTTAACTAAGGAATATTTTAATAAAAAATTTTGATGGGAAAAAAATAAAAATGCTGATAACATACCATCCACATTCGAAAAACATTTATAATTAAAAAATTGTGGTACTTGAAATTTTTAGAAATTCAAAATATAATTTTAGATTGTTCAAATTTCAAAAGTCATTTGTTAGATGTAAATGGGTCATAATGTGTATGACATATGAACAAAGTTGTGGTTTATGATACAAAAAACTAAAGCTTAAAGTAGTTAACATATTTAAGTATAATTTGAAATTATGATCATTTTTCAAGATGAAACATAGAATTTGACAAAATTTGTACACTTTTAGACAATTCATATTTATTCAAAAAGAGTTAACACAAATCATGTAATTTTTGGGGGAATTGTAAATATCTTAAAAAACATGTTGCAAAAAAATTCTTTCAAAAAATCCTTTTTATGAAAAAGTCAAAACATTGGCCACAAAAAGGCCCATTGTTGGCTCATCTGATTGTGATTGCAACCCATGCATCTATCATGTTATGTTCTATAAATGTGCTTTTAAATACATTAATAAAATTGAAGTAGGTTTTTAGAAGGTTGATAGGAACAACAAGGCTACAATGCAATGCTTATTCAAAGTCGATAAATGAATGCCATATTGATAAAGTTTCTCAAAACTTGAACTATGGTAGATTGGTTGTTAAGGGTTGAATATTAAATCCAAATTTTGAGAAATTTATCATAACCACTTTTGTGATGTTTTGTATGGAGGTATGATTTGATAAATATGATACCTACCTATCAATTACCCACAAGTTTCATGTACATGAAGATAGGTTATTCATAAGGTTCATGAAGACCCCAAAGTGATTTTTATCTCCTCTAATTTGAATTTGCCAACTTTTTTACAGGGCATATGCAAGGTAAAGTGGCTCACTTTTTGTCTCACAAGTTAAATTCTACAAGGGTGTTGTGACTGGAAGCTTCATTACTATGCATGTATATTTCAATTTGATCTTAGGGACTTGGGTTTAAATTGTCAACTTCATTATAAAAATGAAGATATAAATTGTTTTGCATAACTCATTAAGGTAAAAATGTTATGGACTTTGGAAGTTGAAGTTTTGGACTTGTCGACTAGCAACAATTTTTGTATATGGAGTTTGACACAATTGAAATATTCATATTATGTTATATATGGAATTGGAATATGATGAGTTTTTCTTTTAAAAACACGTTTGAAAAGATTGACATCATATGATTTATAGAATTTTTGTTATGGACTTTTAAATTACATGGAAATCCTTAAAATTCATAAGTCCATAGTTGCCTCAAATTGGGCTTTCTTAAGTTAGTTTTTTTTAGAGAAGCATAAAATAGGGGCCTCCCATAGAGTATGCATTTATTTTTGAAAAATAACATCAAAATTGAAGGGTTTTTTGGTTTGGTTAGTCCTTGACCCAATCAAATTTGTCAAATATGAAAATTTTATCTTCAAGTTATGAGCCATTTTACCTTGCATCTACCCTACACCTTATAACAAAGATCTATAAGATCCTAGGGAAGAAAGGTTTAGTTTGTGAAGTACATTTAAATTCAAACAAAAAATGAGGTTGAATCCATATGTTTCATTCAAATTCGTGTTATTTGCACACAAGCATGGGTGAAAGTTGATTTGGCAACACTGTGCACAATTCGTTTCACCTTTTTTAGTCAAAGGGAGGTCAAATGGGGTGGGGGGGGAGATCAATACATCAATAGCATCCCATCATATAGGGGATTGATGACGTGTTTTTGGACATTTTGAGTGCCATGCACTTTTAATGGATACAAAAGGGAAACTCATTTGTCACAAACCCCCCATACATGTGGGTTTGATGATATGGTTTTGGACATTTTGACACCATGCAATAGTGGACAAAATATGATGGGCAACACTACCTTTCACAAAAAGGTGCCATGAAAATGTTCCACAAAATCTAGCCATTTTTGTAATGGAATTGGTTGAAAATTGCCTTTCTTGGGGTTGATATATTAATTTTTTCTTCAACATAAAGCCAAGCTAGGAAAATTTTAAAACGTTTATGTTATATGGAATTATACATATAAACTATGTGTTTACACATGAGTTATCATGTCTAGTAAGAAAACTAATTTCCAATACAAACATGCACATATGTTTACTACATCCATTTTTATTTTTCTCAAATCTATGATTGTAACAAAAATGTTTTCAAGAAAACCTATCCTTTTTAGAAATCATTCCTAATTGAAAGTATTCTTTTCATGTGTTCATACCTGCTAGAAGTTTAAGAATCCATTGCAATTTTCTACATGTTTTGACATTGTCATTCATCATTGGTGGAAAAATAATTGTTTAAGTTATATACATATTTGGGTCAAAACAAGACATATGTAGAATGTTTTAAAAACTTACAAGGTTTTACATTAAAGTACCTTGATCCAATGTTTAAATATTGTCATATTTGTAATTCTCATTGGTGGAACAAATGGTTAATTGTTGTCCATGTTTGTGTTGAAATTTGAGACATCCAAAATAAGCTTGTTTGCAAAACATCTCAGGTCTACAGTACAATCTTGTTCAAAGCATCAAAATGGTTTTCAAAATTTCAAATCCTCAATAGTGCATTCTTATAAATAATTGTCAACTTAATTTGGTAGGAAATAATGTTGAATAAATTTTGCACCATTGAATAATTTCATATTCAAAAATCATTCATTGAAACATTGGGGGAACATTGGATTGGTTTTCCCTTAATCATCAATCTAATTCTTCATATCTTTAAAAATTACCCATCAAGATATTCAATCCAAGGCCTAATTCCTAGTGTATGATAGCCTATGAAGATGGACATTTGGGGTCAAATTCCAGTTACAATTGATAACACCACCTTCAAATTGGCCCCAAGCAAATTGTTTGTAAATATAAGTTTAAGTGTGTTGGAAAGTCCCATAAAAAAACAACTTTCAATGGGTTGTGAATACACACATGTTGGAAAGCCCCATAACCTTAGCACCCCAAATTTATCACATTTTGAGAAAAGGTTGATTGCTACTTTTAAAATCGTTTTGGCCACATTTTTCAATGCCAATAGGCCCAAGAACCAAGATGCATTAAGAAAATAATTCACATATATATTTCATATCCACATAATTTTTTTTGTGAACACTCTTATCTTCCTAATGATTAATTCCTATGGGCTCCATGGTAAGTTGAAAATAAAGTAATTCATTGCCCTCAAAAGATTGTAGCATCTAGAATTGAAAATAATATCTTTCCTAATAAAAAAAGCTTCACCTAGGGCCTTTAGGGAGAATTCAAAAGTGAGGGCTAGATTGCAAAGATACCCACATTTTTCCTTTTGAAATTATTCGGCAAATCATTCCAAGTCTCATTATGATGAAATATTCTTTAAGTTTCACCTTTCATGTGGGGGGTGGGGAAATTGATTAAATGAAAAAAAGGAACATGAAATTTGAAATTCATATGTGCCATAACTCTTTAATTTGATTCATTACTTTTGGACATCATATTACATCTACAATGTAATTTTTTCCCTATATATTTGTAGGTAATATTTCACATAACATCATCTCTCCTAGCCCTCAAAGCCCACAAATCATCATTCGTAAGGTGTTTTAGGAAGGCATATTCAAATTTTGTGTAAGCTAAAACATTAACTTGATAGCCAAGGTTGATCCCTACTAGTGTGCCATGCCAATTTCTTGTATTTTAAAAAACCCATGGTTGTTTTTAAAAAAAAATCAATAAAACTTTAAGGTGAGGTTTTCTACTAATTTTAAATTAATTGATAATCTCTAGATATTAAGGTTTTTCTCCTTTTCCAAAACAAAATAATTTTTAGGTAGAATGATTTTTTGAAAAAATAGATGATTTTAGTTATAGTTTAGTTTTAGGGTTATTAATCAAATAGAAAAAATAGAAAAAAACATCAATTATTATTGCAAATATGTTTTCAAACAAATCACAAATGTTTCATTCAAATAGTTATCCATTCCCATGTAGTTGTTCAATCCCCAACAATTCAAGGAGGCCATGAACAAAACTTGACATTTTCAATCATGCCTAAAAGTGTTTAATGTTAATAACTTGGCCCAAGGAATCCAAGTAGCTAGTTCCAATCATGGTTCCTTACATATTTTAAGGAGATAATTAAATGTGATTAGAAGGAAATCAAGTTTAAAATTAAATGTGAAATCACATTGTAAATAAAAAAAATTGGGGGATGTTTCATTTCTATAACATACCAAAAATTTTGCAATCTAATTTCTAGGTTGTGCGAACAATTAGCTTTGTTTTTATGTAGCATGGATAGTGAACACCATAAAAATAAAAATAAATGTAAGTATCATCTTTGGGAAGATATTGTGACTTCAAACTTGTACCTCCTAAATCACATTTGCCTAGATTCATCATTTTCATATGGTGTTATAAAAGTCCATGAGGCCCTTGCACAACTAAACAACATCAAAATTAATATAGTGCATAAAAAAATCATACAAATCAAATAACAAAAAATAATGTAGACCTATTCAGAACCCTCTAAAACCAACATTGAAGACAAAATACAAATGCCCAAATAAAAAGAAAATAAAAAGATTGGTGCAAAAAAAAAAAAAAAAAAAAGATTGGTGCAAAAAAAAAAAAACCAAAACATAAAAAGATATTGTTTATTTGCACAAAAAATGATTTATTTTGAATATTCTTTAGACAAACCTTTTTTTTTCAATTAACTTCTTGTGTTCTTCAATCATATTCTCCT
>Ga0209611_10015341_pt1 | contig 10014 bp, 7 predicted proteins | sample S1TSphgellanicum_3_FD_187693 | JGI IMG/M metagenome (GOLD analysis project Ga0209611, IMG submission 187693) | Host-associated microbial communities from peat moss isolated from Minnesota, USA - S1T2_Fc - Sphagnum magellanicum MG (SPAdes) (version 2) | ecosystem: Host-associated > Plants > Peat... | reverse complement strand
AAAAAACTTATTTTAGCAACTTTGACAACTTCTAAATATGTTGTCACCCCTCTCTTCTTCTATTTTTCATGTTTTGATCGTTTCTTTCCCTTGCACCTTTTTTTGTTAAAATGTATTTTCATTACTTCCTCTTATATAATGTTTTGCAATGAATGTCAATGTTAACTAATAAAAATCATCTTCATAAAATTATTTTCAAGGGAAAATAATCAAAGGTTAATTCTAGAATGGAATTGCAAAAAACATAATTATTAATGGGGTGCAATCATACTAACATGTACCATTAGTAGTCGTAACCATTATTTTATTTTTTGAACTTTGTAAATAATAATAATAATAATAATAATAAAATAGATTTTTTAATATAAAATTTTATTGTGAATACATTATGTACATGTCATAAAAATTTGAAATCAATCTAATGAGTGAAAAATATGTATAAGGACTTTTAAATCTTTGTAACAATTGTTTAAAAGCTACCTAAAAGCAACTTAAAACAAATTTTGACACTAAAAGCACAATTTGAAAATAAATTTTTATGACATATTTTTGGATTTTTTTAATATACACCTTAACATAATAGTATTAAAGCTACTTTAAATTTTTTAATTTATTTTGAAATACATATTAAACAAATTTTTAAAATATTCTTCAAAAAAAAAAATGGTCTAAGGGGGCACATGTGACTTTTAATAGTGTGGTTGGACCCAATGGGTAAGTTTCTTAGTCTAGTTGGCTTACAAGGCCTATTTGTACTTAATTTTTTTGTTATTAATGGTGGGTTTGGTTTCTTATTTATTAAGAGATGAAACCACCACTAAGATAATTAGTCTTAAGGATAGGGTGGTTGACATTAGTTTGCCAATAACTAAGGATTTATGCAAGAGATGGAAATAAGTTGACCTTGAAAGATAGAATGAAAAAATCTAAAAATATATGAAAAAGACCCATGTGTATATGTGGGCTTAGTTGGTCATTCTTTGTGTTCATGTATTTTTGCAAATCAAAGTTGTTGCCATGTGTGTTTTCAAAGTTTTTACATCATGCTTTGATTTACAATAAACCTCTAGAAAAATGATTTTAATAACCTTCCATTTTTTATTGAGTTTATATTGTATTTAAAAGGATATAAGAACTTTCTATTCTCTCACCCCTTCCATTTTTCTGTTGTTGTGTTGTAGTTGAAAGGGAACAATAGTTGTTTTGTCTTCTTTCACACAATAGCATTTGAAAACAATTAGTAATATGGTGAATTTGTGTCTCTTGTTAAAAGTATTATTAAAGGATCACAAGAAGCATAAAATATCAAGGGAGATTCATCTTGGCCACTTCTTATTTCAAAACTTCTAGCCAACTAAAATATATGATATCCTTGACATTGCATTGCAAGTTATTAAGGGTTTTTGGTTGTCAACGTGATGGTGCACAAATTTATTTTTGTAATCCTCAAATCATATAATGTATTGTTGTGTAATACAATCCAATTGATATCAATGCTAAAAATGTTTCCCATGGGAAAAATAAGGGCCTTGTGAACTATAACAAAGATAATGGTACATCTTGGAAAAAACATGTATTTCCTAAACATGTGAAAGAATGCAAGAGGTGGGAATTGTTCTTGGTGTAGAAAGCTCAAGGTGATGGAATTCAATGAAGAAAAACAAAATAAGCAAGAGTATCCTTCCTTCTATGATTTCATCAAGTTCTTTAGCAACCAATAACCTTATAACAAAAGTAACCTTACACAACATGCCTTTCTTGAAAACTTGGTCTTATACATTTTGAAAGTAACCATTTGTTGTCCTCTATTGAGAATCCACAACTAGGGTGCATAGTTTTAAAATGAATGAAAAACTTCCCACAAAAGGAGCTTCACATGTTGAGTTTCCATTTCAACATCAATTAATGACAAATGCGCTACCAAACATCATGGAAAAATTTGAAAATATATATTCTACCCTCACATGTTTCATGCATTACTTGCATAATGTTTTTTGATTTTTGGATGTCTTGTGGTGGACATCAAACCTTTGCCATGGTTGTCAAATCTATTACCAATTTATGAAAGCTCACATGCCACAATGGGATTTTGGGGTGCATAACAAAAGAAATGCAAGCATTATAAACTAGGTATGGGTCTTATTTTACTCTTTTGGTTTATTCAACAAAATCATTGCTTATGTCAAGGACGAAAGGTTGAATCTAAGTACCTTAACTTTGGCATTAATAAGTGTCGTTACTCGTTCTTTTTAATTATCCATCCCATTTGTGAAGATCACGTTTCGGCCATTTCATGTCAAAAGCATGTCAATATGCAGTACTATAATTCATAGTTTTTCTTAATTAGCTTTTCTAATCAAAATACCCAAAATGACAAGTATAAAAAAAAAATCACCTTATCAATATGAACAAATCAATTTGGATTTGCCAACATGACTAGGTAATCAATTTCACTACTACAAAAATGGGGTGCAATTTATTAGCCTAAATCACTATGGGACCTTAAAAGTGAAATAACTTCATTGCATTTTACCTTAGTGAAAGTTATTTCACTATAATATCACTATGTAGACATCATGTTTCATTACTAGTTAACATAATTCACTATTATAATTTACTATAGTAAAAAGGTTTATTTATATATTTTTAAAATATTTTATCTATGCTACTTTATGATATACCCTATATTATTTTAAGTTACTTTACTTATTCTAACTTATAACTTATGTTACTATAAACTATTATAAATTATTGTACCTTAAATTATTATATGTTATTTTATCTCAAGGTATATTAACTAGTTTATTATAAGCTTTTAAATTATTTTAAATCAAATTATTGACAAACTTTAGGCTATACCTTAAGTTATTTTATTTTCAATTAATATATGTTATTTCAAGTTATACTTTTAAATTATTCAAGGTCATTTTACTTTATGTTATTATAGATTATTTTATCCTAAGTATAATAACTCAAAATAATCTAAAATAAAATATAATGACCTAAGGTAAAAATGACTTAGAATAAAGAATAATAACCTATGAAAAAAAAATTTAAATACCCTATAATATAATAATTACCAATAACCTATGATATTATAACATAGAATATCCAACAATAATATATAATAAAATAATCACCAATAGTTATAATATAACATATAATAACCAATAATAACTTATAATATGATAATCATTAATAACCATTAATAAAATAGTTATCCACAACCACCAATAAAATAACCACCAATATCCACCAATAGAATATTCACCAATAACCATTAATATAATAGTCATTAATAACCACCAATATCCACAATAAAATATTCACCAATAGCCATTAATAGGATAACCACTAATAGCCACTACTATAATAACCATTAATAACCACCAATATCCAATAACAAAATATCAATTAATAGCCATTAATATAATGGCCCCCAATAGCCACTAATATAATACGAATTAATATCCACCAATATCCACCAATAGAATACCCACCAATATCCACCAATAAAACATCCATGAATAACCATTTATAAAATAGCCACTAGTAGTCATTAATAAAATAGCCACCAATAGTCATTTATATAATAACAACCAATAGCTACCAATAGAATAAGTAATAATAACCATTAATAAAATAACCACTAGTAACCATTAATAAAATAACCACTAGTAACCATTAATAGAATAACCACAAATAACCACCAATAGCCTGTAATATAATAACCATCAATAACCATTAATATAATAGCCATCAATAGCCATTAATAGAATAACCACCAATATCCACCAATAGAATAACCACCAATAGCCATTAATAGAATAACCACCAATATCCACCAATATAATATCCATCAATAGCCATTAATAGAATAATCACCAATATCCACCAATATAATATCCACCAATAGCCATTAATAGAATAATCACCAATATCCACCAATATAATATCCACCAATAACCATTAATAAAATAATCACCAATATCCACCAATAGCCATTAATAGAATAATCACCAATATCCACCAATATAATATCCACCAATAACCATTAATAAAATAATCACCAATATCCACTAATATAATATCCACCAATAGCCATTAATAGAATAATCACCAATATCCACCAATATAATATCCACCAATAGCCATTAATTGAATAACCACCAATATCCACCAATAAAATAACCATTAATATCCACCAATATAATATCCACTAATATAATAGCCACCAATAGAATAACCAACAATAACCATTAATAGAATAACCACCAATAACCCTAATAAAAAAACAACCACTAACCATATATTAGAATTGCTTAAGATTGCCAAAAATAATCTAAGGTAAAATAATTTATAATAGACAAAAATAACTTAAGGTGAAATAGCCTATAATAACCTAGAATTGTTAATAACATAAGGTGAAATAGCCTTCAACAACCAAAAGTAACTTATGATAGTTACAAGTAATATAAACTGAAATAATTTAGAATAGCCAAAAAAAACTTACAATAACTAAAAATAATCTAAAGTGAAATAAGTTAAAATAGCCGAAAGTAACTTAGAATAACCAAAAGTAGCGTAGGGTGAAATAGCAAAAAATAACCAAAAATAATTGAGAATAACCATAAATAACCGTAAATAATGTAGGGTGAAATAATTTAAATTAATGAAAATAAATCATATAATAATTAAAAGTAAATTAGCATAAATGGTATTGTTATATTAACAAAAAAAATCCATTTATAAACCCTTTTTTTTTTCAAAAAAATGATCATTGAAATGTTATTGAATAATGATATTCAAATTTTTTTTTGTTCAAATGATTTTAAACTTCAAAAAGAAATAAATGTAATTATGTACATTAATGAATTTTGTTAAAAAGTAAACTCAAATCATTTTATTTGAACAAAATCTCAATAAGATATGAATTTTCAAAGTTTATATTTTTGTAATGTTTAAAATGGAATATTTTATAAATAGAATGTAATGTAACATATTACCACAACAAGTGGGGTGGCTTGATGGTAAGGGTGCTTGCCTCCATTCCAAAAGTCAAAGGATCAAACCTCATGAGTGGTGTTGTGTATGATCAATAATGGTATGTTGACCAAATATTCTCTTATTGGATTCCTAGAATAGGTGCTTAGTTTGATTACATGACCTATCTACCTACCTAAGCTAGGTTTTAAACCTAGCCTAAGTAATGACACATGTCAATAAATCATAGGTTTAAAAAATTATGAAATTATCAATAATATTATATATTAAATAATTAAATTTTAATTGATTTCCATATTCATTAGTTAATTAACTAGCAAGTGAATGGTTTGGTAAATTTGTGTTTCACTTGAGAGTAAGTAACCTTGTTTCATTAAGTATTAGTGAAACAATTCATTGTCCGTAACAACTAATCCCTATTCATTAGGGGGTTAAACCATTTTACTAAATAAAAATGTCCAAATTCACTCAAAATCTAGTGAAACCCAAAGTGAACTAAGATGCATTTGTAATAGTGTTTGAACCATTTGACTAAGTCAAATTTATACCTAAATTAAAATTATTTTGGATTATTATTTTTAAAATTAATAGTTATGTAGGTAAGTAGGTAGTAAATAGGTCCAAGTAGGTTGAAAAAAAATATTTAAAGAGGTAGGATTTAATCAAAATGTACATGTTCATTATTCAAAATGACAAATTAGTCAACTTGAACCTCTTTAAAAACCATGATTCATGGTAATGATGGTTGTGATGATTTCAAGGTGTGTGTTGAACTTTTAGAAATGAATTTGAGAAATGTTCAAACATCCTTGTAAAAGACTATAACTTGGATTTTTTAATCTAGGAATGGGAAACAATAATGAAAGGATTATGTATTATTGCAAGGCTATCAACAAGGATGTTTAAAACTTTTGTGAAAACACAATTTGCACCACAAGTCATTATGTTCCAAGAGATATTAAAATATTGAAATGTAATCTTCATTTACTATGGGTGACAACAATTTTTACATTTTTCATCATAGGTTGGAATGTGCAAAACTTGGGCTATTGCTCAAGCTATTATAAATACCTTGCTATCAATGGTCAAATAATGTGTATTAAGCATTGTTAAATGCATGTGCATTTGCTTTCACCTTGTGTATTTCGATGAAATTTGAAATGGTCAAAATTCAAGCCTTTCATTTGAGGCAACTTTGATTCAAAGTTGCTACAATTCAAATTGAAGATGAATTCACATGTGATCGATGTATTAACACCATTTCTAACATTTTCTAGCTCTTACATTGATGTTAAGGCACATAATATGTTGGTCATCATGTTGGACCTTTGTTTTAAAAACATTAAAGTCATACAAAACTATGTGAACAATATAGTTGTTAGTGTTGTTGTTGAATATGATGTTAAAGTTGTGTACTTGTTATTGTTGTAGGAATACTTGCATCTAAACCTTATGAATGAAATAACAAACCCAACAACATTTGAAGATGTCAATTGTTTCTTTGGGCAAATTGTTTTTATCGATAATGCCATCATGTCAACATTGAAAAATGTATTGTAAATCTTCTAATTGTTATGTGTATGACTAATAGAAACCAATAACCCTTTGGTTTGGTGGCACTATTACAAATATGTGTTTTTACAATGGCTTTTATGATTGAAATTTCAATGAAAACAAACAAATTGGACAAAGTTGTCAATATTGAACAAGTCAATTATGCCAAAAATTTAACTATTTTTTTACTGTCCAAAATGACGAAGATGATCAACACTACCGGTTGACATGACTATTTGAAATGACTAAGATCACTAAAACTACTAATTGATGTGAAAATATTAATATATTTTTAGTTATAAATTTTTATTTAAAATTTCCAAATTTAACTATGGACAATTTATGATTATATTGTTGAAAAATAAATAAAATTTGAGTTTGATGAATGGGGTTTGTGATATGATGTCATGGACATAACATGTCAAAATTGCGTTTTGAATCTTCACTTCCTCACCCACAATTCAAAGTTTTTACCACCCAACCACCACATCATGTTGTAATATAATTGGTTATTGCAAAATATATGAAAATTGTATAGTTATTTTTAATATCATGCATTACAATTTTATTATATAAAATAACTAGCTTCATAATGAAATTGTTTACACATGTACATCTTAAATATCATAATTCATTTCTAATTTGATAATTCCATTGAAATGTATATTTCCTTTTAATTTCATATATATATATATATATAAACCATCATTTAATTTAATTTCACTTCTAAAATTGCATAATTAAAATCACATGTTTTCAGTTTTGTAAAATATCTTTACTAATTTAAATTTCAAATTTGCAAAACTTAGATTACTTCAAATTTCAAATTTACAAATTATTTTTAAATGATAATAATTTCAGTTTGATCTTCCATTTTTTCACATGTCATTTTATTATATTTCAAATTTTGTTTCTTAATTTTTAGGTGAATATTTTTTTAAATGAAAACATGAAATTCATAATTCACTTTTTTTATTAATTCAATTTAAAATAGCTGAATAATATGTTTCAAATTATTTTAATATTGCCACATCATAAAAAATAGTGTCATAATTATAATTGATCGTAATTAGATTAGTCAAATTGGTTAAATAAAACAATTCCATGTGGGTGCCACATATGACACATGCCCAACATAGTGGTGTTTATTTTGACTAAATAACTAATTTTCAAAATTGAAACAAACATACCTAAATGTGATTTAAATCAAATTAAACATCATCAATCATATTAAACAAATAGATTTTACTTTACAATCATCTTAGCCACAATGTCACTAGTGGAAAAACCATGTTTTTATGATAATGTGAATCACAAATCAATGCAATTTTAACATGTGTTATTTTTGGCTCACCAAGTACTCAACATAATAGGCTGAATCATTGATTGAGTTCGACAAAATTTTCACTATCATTAGTGTTATCAAAAATCTTCAATGATTTCATGTTGGAATCAACAACTTGGACCACCTCATTCTTGTTATTAAAAAGTGGTGTAATGATGCCCATTTTTTGTGTGAGAGAGCCTAGGAAAATTTTATGGATCATTTTCTCACATGTGATGACACGTTGATTAAGGAACATATGAAATTCTTTGAGGAACAAGGTCTTTTCAAAGAAGGTCAATTGATTTTGGCCATGCTTTTAAAATCTCATGTGAGTAAGCATTAACTCAAAAGTTCTTTTGAACTTCTTTATAAATTGTAATATTTGTAAATCATATTCATTTGTTGTAGTGATGTCTATTACAGTCTTCTAATGATAAGATGGCTAAAAAGAAAGTTGAGTCTTCAAAATTGGTTAAATGACTTTAAACATCTTTGTGGTTCAATTGATGTGGGGGTAACAATTTTAAAATGCTTTGATTTTCTTGTGGGTTTTATTGTTCTATTGTTATGTTGATGCATGGGCGCAACAATTCTAAAGTTGTGTTTCTTTTTTTGTTTTGGTTTTGTTAATGCTTGAAGACTTGACCCAAAAAAAAGAAATTGGGTGGATTTGTTGATGCATGAGGGCGATAATTCCAAAAAAAAGTTAAATTAATTTGTTGATGCTTTGAGATTTGACATTTAGTATCCAACAATTCCTCTTTTTTTGGTGTAGTTCAATTGAGTCATGGTTTAACGACTTGAAAGTACTATTGATTTTTTTGTTCCATTGATGCATGGGGGTTTTAGTTTTAGAAGGCTTTTTTGGGATAATGTTATGCATGGGGATTTGATTTCATTATTCAAAATGTGACTTTCATGGTTACAAAAATAGGAATGTAGTCAAATTAGACTTGTTGTTTATACTATTTTTGTAGTTGCTTATGTCAAAATCGAATTAATGATGGATCTTATTTGAATATGTAGTCATATGAATGTAGTCATGAAAATCATGTTTTGACAAAATGCTTGTTGCAATTATATTAATGCATGGGGTTCCATTTTCAAGGTCTTTGTTTTTGGTGTGGTTTTGTTGATGCAAGGGTGACGCACCCCCAAGCTCTTTGATGGACTCAATTATGAGTCCAAAGGTGAAGACAATAAAAGGAAAAGGAATTATGGCACACTCCTTGCTTCACAGCACTTCGGAGGTAAAGGGGCATGTTGGAGCTCCGGGATGGGATTAGGAAGATTGACAAGAAATTCAATTACTCACATGGACTTGCACAAATTAAATAACAAGTTGGTAAGTGCGTAGTTAGAGCACTTTGGTGCATTGACAAGCCATGAGCAAACACAAACTCACAAAACTCACCATGGCTCAGACTTGGGGGAAGCCACCACCTTCCCCCTTATAATATACTTTGTGCTTGGTCACAGGACTAACACCCAAATATCATTTTGTCTCGAAATTCCCAAAGTTGGAATTCCCGTGACTTTAGGGCCCATAACTTTTTGTGCAAACCTCCCACAATAGTTTGGGATATCCATGGCATAGAAAATTTAATTCATAAATATTATTGCTTACATATTCCATTTTTTGCCTCGTATAATTGAATTTTTAAGGGGAAGAGTTGAAAGCGCTTTGATAAACATCTAATAGTGTTTTACACTTTCAACCTCTACACTAATCATTTCAAAGCAACTAGAGAGCTTTTATTTTAATTAACTTCATTCTAAAAAATATGAGTGACCAATTCGAAGAGTGAATGGATCTACACAAATTTAGAAATCTTTTGGTCCTAACGAAAAATTGAAAAAACTTGAACCAATTGTATATATTATTTTAAAAACAAACCTATTCCACATTTGTATTTGAAAAATAGGTAACCTTCTAGAATTAACATAAAATGTTTTAACTTAACTTGTTTTACGACTCTAATAAAAAAACATAAAATTCAATTGTTCAATGTTCAACTTGTCATTGTGTAGTAAGCATTTATTGTGAAAAATTAGGAACAATCTTGAAATTTTTGAATTTTTCATTGAACAAATATTTTTATAATTAGTATTGTGTTTATTGCAATAAG
>Ga0209611_10015340_pt1 | contig 10014 bp, 4 predicted proteins | sample S1TSphgellanicum_3_FD_187693 | JGI IMG/M metagenome (GOLD analysis project Ga0209611, IMG submission 187693) | Host-associated microbial communities from peat moss isolated from Minnesota, USA - S1T2_Fc - Sphagnum magellanicum MG (SPAdes) (version 2) | ecosystem: Host-associated > Plants > Peat... | reverse complement strand
AAGAAGATTTATATGCATTTCGTTCTATAGTTTTACACATTACATGGGTGTAAAATTTTGGTGAAAGTGTTAGCAAATATATTTGAACTTGACCACGTGTTTTGAGAATGCAATGCGTAAGGACAATTGAGAAAATTGTTTAGTGAATCTAATGATGTGCATTGGGTAAATAACAAATTTTATGCATAGGAAGTGGAATGAATTTGAGACATTCAATTGCAATATGACCCATGACTTTAAGATTATGGTTGTAACGGTTTACCTATTGGAACTTATCATAACAAAATGGCGATCAAGACACTTTGCATTCTTTTTGATTTTTTGACTTGAAGATTTTCATTTGGACCCATGAAAAAATCAACCAATTTTTATTTGTGGATTTCCAGATCAAATTCATGTGGAATTAATTAGATATGGAGGGTTTTGATGTTCATCCATTCATGACACAAGATAATGAATGTGAGTTCACGACCATTAATAGGTCCACAAAGGTAGCTTGGAAAAATAAAATCTCAAAGTGCATTGTGGATTTTTTACACTTGAGCTGCATGGCCAACTCCTACCATTGTCATTTCATGCTTTACAACCGAAACATGAAAAATGTGACACAACTTATCTTTAACCATGTTTGGAAAGTTGTGTACTAAGAATACAAGCTTTAATTATTGAATTTTGTTTTTCAAGAGGAGAACCTCAAGGACAAGTTGTGGGATATTTCAAAGGAGTTAAAAAGATATGCATAGCAAATGAAAAGGGTGCAAAAAGAGTTATGTTCCAATGTGATCATGTTTTGGCATAGTTTAAAAACAACATGTGGTGACTAGTCATGCAACATGGAATGTATTCAAAAGGTGCAAGTTTATGATAGAAGGTACATCAAGTTTCACAATTCACTCTTTTCTTAAGCCTAGCCCTAGCCCTATCCCTATGTTGGATGGGATGTTGGGGTCTTCATTAGTATTTTTTAGTACATTTGCAAATCTTCTAGTGGATAAAATAATGATTAAAATCAAGATGTTGATGTCACAATCCAAGATCTTTGCCACCTAAAGGCTTTGTTAAGGGCAAAGCTAAATGTTAGTGTAAAAAATAATAACACGTTTAAAATAGGCAATTTGAAAATAGTTAGAAAGTGTGAAATGATTTCATATGTAAAATTCAAGGCTTGAAGTAACGAGATGCTAAACCTATAACTAATAGTTCAATTGCCCTAAATAGATGATTGCACTTATTTTTTGTGAAATTAAAAAAATTTCATAAACCTAAAACATGGAAACATAGAACCTAAAAATCCCAACCCTAAAACCCTAAAATTTAATATTTATAAAACTTCAAACCTTCAAAATAAAAAAACCTAAAACCTAAATCATAAACCTTAAAATCCTAATCACCCAAAATAAATGGGTTTTCTCACAAGCCCATACCCTCTTCTAAAAAAACTCAATAAATAAATAAATAAATGAAAACATAAAACCAAAAAAAAAAATCATACAATACTACAAGGCCAACTTCAACAAATGTTTGTTGAATAATTAATTAATTCTGAAAATTCCATGTTGATAAATAAAATATTTCAAAAGATTTTAAAAATTTTCCTTCACAATTTTTATTCTTTTTGGAGAAAAGCATTTCTTGAAAATTTCAAACATTTTCAAAAATTATTTAGTGTCAAAGCTGTTAAGGTAATACGATATACCCCTTGGTCCCCACCCCTTAGAGAGCGAATTGTTCAAAAAAAAAAATTTTTTAAAAAAAATCAACCCCTTCTTTCTTCTCAAAGCTTTGAAAATTTGAAGTTTGGCTTCTGAAATCTAATGTATGTTTCTCAAAGGAAGGAACTGAAGAAACCCCTGCCCTTTTGGTTTTTTTCTTCCCCAAAAATGTGAAAGTGATTTGTGAAGTTCCAAGTAAATGTCTCCTTTGCAATAAAAGGACACAATTCAAAGTCTTTCTCCTTCCTCCTCATGTTTGGTGATAATGTATCTTCTTAATGCACTTTTCTCGAATTGCTTAGGCTAATTCTTGTAGCATGCTTTCTTTCTCTCTTTTGAAGCTCAAAAAAAAATGACCCAAAAATAAAATAAAATGTAGCTAGCAGCAAAACATGTTGGTTTTATAGTAAGACACAATTGTGGTATCATATTATTAATATTTATGTTGATACTTGTACCTCACAAAATTCATAATATTGTCAATATATAGATCAAACTGGTATAAAATTTGTCTTGGGTCCCCTAGTACCATAGTTTCATATTTGTCCCTTCTTTCAATGAACTTGGCCTTCCATTTTTTAATGTCTGAAATGCAAGGCACTTGTGTGGATTAGCACAAACCCAAAAAGGGTGAAGAATCCTTTGCAAGCACCACCAGGTGAATAAAAGGAAAGAAAAAAAAAACTAAGTGAATTCTCAAATTTTGAACCCTAAACCCTAAACCTTATCAACTAGGAAACCCTAAACCTTAAACTATGTTCATCCGTCTCCCACCAAATTCATAAGTTTGTTTTGACACTCCATTAGAAAGGGGATGGATGCATACCTATGAGTTCTATGATTTCATCCATCAATGCCAGTGTCTTTGTAAATAATGATTGTCACATCATCCATGCTACTTAAATCCATACAGAAGGTGGAAAATATCCAGTTGCTGGGGTTGTCAGTGAATCATCCACATTAGAATGTAGGAAGATTGAACAGGGCCGTCCGTAATTCATCCACACCCAGGCACTTTTCATCATTTAGAATACAGAAATATTCAATGGAATTCATCCATGAATCATCCACACCACTCAATCCGAATGTGGAAACTTTCAATTGGGTTGCCTCATTGGTGTCGGCTTTGAAGCAAAGACAATCCATGAAAATTTTAGTAAAGGAGAAAAATAAGTAATGCAAGTAGGATACTTACAATGGGTGGCTGTCCACTATTTGGTTTGTTGGGAGTGGGGTTTAGGTGTAAAATAATGAGAACAAAGGATATCTCAAACCAATAGGGGACCCTCTATGTCTCTTGTCTTCTGTCACCACCTTTGCGGGCACGCTGCCATACCAAAGCTTCACCTTCGTGCCACCATTATTGGTGGAAAAACTAGTATGGGTCCCAGTTATTTTGTTTTGTAAAATTTTCATTCCCGGTTATGCGTTTGATGTCCTATTATGTCAAAACTGGCCATTCCCGTCCCCTAATTGCCTGACTTTATGGATAACTCCAATGTATACAAATAACCCACAAAAATTTGAGGGGTTTGTAGTTTAGGTTTAGGGGATTTAATTTAGGTTTAGGTCTAGTTCCATAATATGGTGGAAGAGTACCTACTACAGTGTACCTACTGCATAGGTATGGTTCCACTATATTCCTAGGTGGAACTTAGGGATGGACCCTACTGCACTGGTCTACTGTACCTGAACCCTAAAACAAAAAGATTCCCTACTTTGGTTTGGTCCTTCTTCCTCTCTGTCAAAGGGATTTTTGGTTTTGGGTGTTGTGTTGGTTTTGAACATTGGTCCTCTCTTTGTGTTCCTCCCTTTCCCTTCTGGATTGGTGCTTTTTTTTTATTAAATTTATTAATTTATTTGTTTTATTCCATAGCATGTGCACTTCTTGTGGCGAGGCCGACCAGGCTTTTTCAGGCCCTTCTTTCTTGTTGACCACTTTGTTTTGTTCGGTGTGAAGAAATAGTCACAGCATCCCCAGTGATGGTCAGCAGGGCCTCTTTTTTTCTTTTTTTTCCCTGGCTACAGTTAGCCAGTTGGCTTAATTATTTTTCAAAATGGCTAAAAATGTGTGTTTTTTTGGAGATTTTCTAATAGCCAGATTTCAACCCCCCAAAAAATCGAAAATAACCAGATTATTTTCCTATTGGGTTCCAGCATGTAACAAAAATAAAATGTGAAGGATTCTTGAAAGTTTGTACTTTCATACCTGATCTATTGCCAAATTTAGGCAAATCTTCTTGTGGATGATTGTGAGTTTGACTACATTTCAATTACATTTGGAAAAAAACATAAGAACCCTTGTGTGCTCAGTAAATAAGTCTGCGACCTGGTAAAAATGTTTTTCACATCCAAGTTTAGTTATTCACTTTTTTCCAACCAAACTAAGACTACTGCAAGGGACACGCACAACAAACACACACACACACACCTGATCTAGAGCCAAATTTGGGTAAATCTTTTTGTGGATGACTGCGAGTTCGACTACATTACAAAATTGGAAAAAAAAAAACAACCCTGGTGTGTTCAGTAAGTAAGTATGTGGCCTTCCAAAAATGTTTCTCACATCCAAAGTTTAGTTATTCACTTTTTTCCAACCCCACCCATAAAACGAAACTTAGACTACTGCAAGGGACACATACAGTACACACACACACACACACACTAGAGAGGAGAAGTGTGCAAGGGTGGTTTTTCTTGGGTGTTAGAACTGTCGTTCTTGCACAATCTGATCTTCTTGTGTAGTTGTTGTACACGCAAGAATCTTTCTGAGATTGATCAGGAAGCGAGATCTTCTTGTGTAGTTGTACACACAAGAATCTGTCTGAAATTGATCAGGAAGCGAGATCTTCTTGTGTGGTTGTATACACAAGAATCTGTCTGAGATTGATCAGGAAGCGAGAAGAAAAAAAACAAAGAAAAAAAAAATGACGAAGAAGGTGTACCCACAAGTGAGTGAGGAGTATGGCGTTGCTGTGGAGAAAGCTCGAAGGAAGCTCCGAAGTTTGATTGCTGATAAGAAGTGTGCACCCATCATCCTTCGTCTTGCATGGCATGGAGCTGGTACTTTCGATTGTAAGTCCAGAACTGGAGGTCCTTTTGGTAGCATCAGACAGCAAGAGGAGCTTGCTCATGGAGCTAACGCCGGGCTTCACATTGCTGTGAACCTTCTTCAGCCCATTAAGGACCAGTTCCCGATCCTGTCGTACGCGGATTTCTACCAGCTTGCGGGTGTTGTAGCGGTAGAGGTCACCGGCGGACCCACAATCCCTTTCCATCCAGGAAGAAAAGATTCCACCACTTCTCCTGTTGAAGGTCGGTTGCCTGATGCTACCAAAGGCTTGAACCATCTTCGTGATGTATTCGTCGATGGGATGGGCCTAACTGACCAAGATATTGTGGCTCTCTCTGGCGCTCACACTCTGGGTAGATGCCACAAGGATCGCTCCGGTTTTGAAGGTGCCTGGACATCCAACCCACTCCAGTTCGACAACTCTTATTTCAAGGAGCTGCTGCGAACTGCTACTGCTGAAAGATCAGATCAGGCCCACGCGTACGCCGACGAGTACGCATCAGGACTCATTCTGCTTCCTAGCGATGAAGCACTTCTTGAGGATCCGGTGACACTCGAGATAGTGGAGCTGTATGCTGCAGATGAAGAGAAGTTTTTCCAAGATTACACCGTCTCCCATTTGAAACTGTCCGAGCTTGGCTTTGCAGATGCAGAGGATCAGTACTAGATCACAAGCTACAACATAATACAAGGAATACAGTTTATTCGACATCATTTGCAACTATTGCTCAGCTACTACTTCATCCTAAAACTAGAAGATCGTATGTGCATATCTTTTTTCTATCACATCCCACTTAGTTACAATTAATAGTCACTGTTAGTGCCTGCAGATCATCTGCTTGCAAGAACTTGCGATTCAGTCACTGCTAGTGCAGATCATCTGCATACAAGAACTTGCAATCAGTCACTGCTAGTGCAGATCATCTGCTTGTAGCAAGGACTTGCAATCAGTCGCTGCTAATGCAGATCATCTGCTTGCAGGAACTTGCAATCAGTCACTGCTAATGCAGATCATCTGCTTGCAGGAACTTGCAATCAGTCACTGCTAATGCAGATCATCTGCTTGCAAGAACTTGCAATCGGTCACTGCTAGTGCAGATCATCCGCTTGCAAGAACTTGCAATCAATCACTGCTAGTGGAGATCATCTGCTTGCAAGGACTTGCAATCTTATGTTACATTCTCTGCATAATTCTTTTCCAAATTGTGCTGCGGGAGGATCAGGAGTTATATAATATGATCTTTCTTCTAGTTCATAAGTTTGTTTGTTTGTTTGTTTTGTTTTTTTTTGAAGTGTATTTGGATGGCATGTTAATCTATACCGAAATTTGACTTCTGAGAAATCGCTGGGCATTTTTGTTTGACTTAGATATCTTCCCATTTTTCCACCAAGATCAGATTCTTTAGTTTTTCTTGAAAGTTTTCTGTTGGGTTCCAGTTAACCACCAGTGAACCATGGTGGTTAAGCTGGTGTGCTAAATTCTCTACTACCTAACAACCCAGTCATTAAGGTACATCCAGTCATTAGTGCACCATTTTCAACCTAGGGTAAACTATTACCTACACTGGTACCATGGTTAAAGTCCTGAATTTCTTTATTGCTCCAAGTTAATGGATAGGGATGTGTACATTTTGGGCGCACTCATCCAATTGATGGGTTGTTTTGAAGTCTACCCTTTTACTTGTTGGGTTTCTTCTCAAAATAGGAATGTTGGGTAACTGATTTAATCATGCCTCTCATCATTTTATTTATTTTTGGGGTGTCATTTGCTTTTGTATCATGAAATAAATCATATGACTAATTTTCAAAATAAATTTTGTTCGATAAACATATAAATAATTAGCTTCAATTCCTTTAAATCATATTAAAATAAAATTCTTAAAAAATTGATTTGAAAGAATATTCAGGAATTGATTAAAATAAAACACATAAATTTTAAAATATTAAAAGTTTAATACAAGATTCGTTTTTGAAATATAAATGTTTTTAATTAATTTGATGTTATTTTCAAAACTTCAATAAGGCTTGACGAAGATTTAATAACATAAATTATAATGAAATTAATTTTTTATATTGTTGTTGTTTTTTTATGTTTTTTTATGTTATTATTGCCCTAAGATAGTAGACATGAATGTCTGATTTTGGGTGAACTTTTTTAAAGGTGTACCACACAAGACGAAAGGGGCCTAATCCTTAATGTGGTCTTTTTTTATCTTATATTTTGATCCCCATAAAAAATAATGAATCAAAAGTTGTCAAAAAACTTAAAAGGACTATATTTTAGACCATTACAGTTATAGATTTCATCATAATCATCCATAAATGTGTCTTTCCACAGTAGAAAAAGATTAAGTAAAAAAGACAAAAACAGGTGACATTGTGATAAGATTTTGGTACACCTTAAAAAATTTGGACCTTTCTAGGTTTTACCAAGCATGTATGGGGCAAACATAACTATTTTAGGTTGTTTCTAATTATGGTGAATAACTCATCCCAAGACTAAATCAAGATTTTAAAGTCCAAATTCATCATCTCTTGGGTTGAATATGGCCACTAAAAGGTTTTACTCAAGAAGGTGAAAGTATTAGTGTGGGTGCTAGTTCACCTTGTTCCACTTTAGATATTATCATTTTGTTATTATTTACAAGTGAAATGAATATTAATACTCATATTTATTTAGCAATAAATAATATGGTAAAAAATTTTAATTGGAAATTTCATTTAATGAATGAAAATAACATTTAAATTTTAAAAAAATTTATTGTATTTTCAAAAAATCTATTAACATTTTTTGTGAAACATATTTATATTTATGGATGTTTATTATATTTAAGTCTCAATTTTTATTTAAAAATTATTTTGAAATAATGGCATTTTTATAATAAAGCGAATGAATTTTGCATAATGCAAATTCCATTCAAGTATCATGGTAATGCAAGAATTTGATGGAGATCCAGTAGTTTTCATTTGGATTCAACAATTTGATCTATTGACAACATGTACTAGATCAAAAACCATTTTACAAACATTATGCATTTTGTATTAAGTTCAGCAAGTCAAATTGTTGGTATGTTTTATCACTCTTGGAGATGAAGGTTGAATAAATCTTGAGTTTCAAACTTCAACATGTTTTGCAATGCTAAAAACTCAACTATAAATGTCCACATAGAACCATGCAAACACCCATTTTTGGCACCTAGCTTAAAATCATAATACGCCAATCATACATGGAAAAAATAAAAAAAAATTTCACCATAACTTTACATTACACATGGATTTGGCAATATACATGATATATGCACCATCACAAGTCTTAAAATTCAAAAGATTTTCAATGAGAAGGCCTATGGATGGCCATGAATGGGTGTTGATTTGGGAGTTGAAGGGTTGCAATCAAGAAATCTTTGAGTCAATTTCTTTTCAAAATGTATGATTGGTGCATTATGATTCAAATTTTGAAATCACCTAGTCAAGGTGTAACCAAAAAAGAAAAGAAAAGGAGGCTATTTAAATTTTTTTAATTGCTTACAAACATCTATCAATATCTTTGGTAATCCTATACTCCTACCATGAACAATTATGTTTCCTAACCAACCCAAAAACTTTACATAATCAACCCTTGGAAAACCTTGTTTCCTATGGAGTTTACAAATTGGGTCCAACCTAAGATTCCAAACTATCCATTTAAACTATATTTCTCAATATAAAATAATCTTAAAAATGATGAATCATATTTCTCCAAACTATTCTCTATAAGTTATCATGGTTGCACTTAACATCAATTTTGGCATATTATCACCCAACAATAATTCCCACAATTCCACTCAAGCATTTTGATAGGGATGAGATGAATGTCTAAATCCAATATAGATTTTTTCAATTTCCATCCTTAGAAGACTAAAAAAAGTGTATCCTTGGAGTTCCCAAACTATTGAGTTTCAATTTTTCAAACATAACTTCCCCACTAACCTTTCACAATTCGCAAATTGATGCTTTCTTCAAGCTAACCCTAATTGTCCCTTATGGATCTTCATCATTTCCGCCACTTCCATGTAATTTATTCAAATTTTTAGTTCTACTACAACTCCTAATCTCTAACTCTAGTACATAGTGAAATATATATTGGAGTTAGAAGCTACACCATCTATGGCTATGTGCATTCTTCCTCCACATAAAAACACCACAAAGATCCAACATCCAACATTCTACAACAATTTCAAGTCCAATAGAAGAGGAAAAAAAGGAAAGTGTTTGGCTTCCATAGAACTCACCTTCTTATGCATTTGCATCATCCACTTTCCCACAAAATTAGCTGGAGGCAAACTGGTGCATGAGCCTAAAGCTTGAGACTAGTGTTTAGAATTGGAACTTGGAATGGTAAAATGTTTTTTCCCCTATACACATGCAAGTAAAACCCAAGAATTTAATCATGAAATGAATGTTATATAAGTAACTTAAAAGCAAACATGGGAATGAATGATTTTTTCATTCATCTAATGTATGGATGAAAAAAAACTGAATTTACATGTTTTTAATATATAAAATTATGATTAAATGTTTTATTTTATCATTAAGTTCTTATCAATGAAACCTTTTTTCCCATAGTTTTAATTAACTAAAGCTTCATGAAACACAATTTAATTTTATGTGATATAACATTTGTTGAATAATATAATGTAAATTCCATTATATACATATTTGATGGCTATGATTCAAAATGTTATTATTTATAATATGTCTTAACTATTTTACATTATTATGCTAACATTCACCTGTCATTGTTTTTAAAATTAAGAATTTATTTATTTATTTATTTTATTTCCTAGGTAATTGACATAGTGTTGTTGATGACAATGGGTTTTTTTTTCCTTCAAAGGTGCTTCAACTTCCTTCAAACCTATTTATAAACATCGTGGACAATTATGGGGGCTGAATTTTTTTTCATTCTTCTTTGAAGGTGCCACAACTTTCATCAAATCTAATTAGTGTTGTTAATAATGATGGGTTTTGAATGCTTTAAATATTTTAGAACTCAATGACAATGGGTTTTTGAAATAAACTAAAATTTAGTTTCATGCACCTTAATTAGTTTCTTTCAAACAACCTACTATCATAGATGGCAATGAGGTTGTTTTTCATAATTTATTTTTCAAGGTTGGTTTGATTTTTCACAAAATACATATATATTGTTGTTGACAACAATAAAGGGGGGGCCGGGGGGGGGGGCAA
>Ga0209611_10015339_pt1 | contig 10014 bp, 7 predicted proteins | sample S1TSphgellanicum_3_FD_187693 | JGI IMG/M metagenome (GOLD analysis project Ga0209611, IMG submission 187693) | Host-associated microbial communities from peat moss isolated from Minnesota, USA - S1T2_Fc - Sphagnum magellanicum MG (SPAdes) (version 2) | ecosystem: Host-associated > Plants > Peat... | reverse complement strand
TCCAAGCTTTCCCTAACTCCTTGGCTTCACATTTCACTTGCCCATTGAATGACAAGAAGCCACCTAGGAAATATGAAATGTGAGTTTATGAAACCCTATGTTCTATATTATTGATATTGCATAACATGCATTGGTTTGGCATTCCTTTTTATGCCATGTTTAGATGTATTTTTGTCATTGACCAAGCTTAGGTTGTCCTTGAACCAAAATATCCCATTGATCAAAAATTTAACTAGAGGCATTTGGTAGGTCAATGTTTTTATTTCAGGGTTAAAGTTGTTTGGCTTGAAAATAATATTTCAAATGAAAATTAAGGTTAATCATTTTTATTATTTTTAAATATGTTCATTCATTTATCTATTTAATCTTATATGTAGATATACAAAACTTCAACATTAGAAATCCAACCTTTTCAACATGAGTGGTACATACTAGACCTATACATTGTTGGATTACCATTTAATTGAATATACTTGGGAGGAACACCTTGGATAAGCATGATAGGTTTTTATGTGTTGAAACTTGGGTTAAAATCCATTTTCAAACTAAACTTAATAATTGACACAATTTTTTTTTTATAAATTTAAATTATTTGGGCCAAATGCATATGCTTCCACATAGTATAGGTTCTACATGAATCATTAGCCAATATAGTCAATAAACATGTTTTTATTGTAAGTATGAGTTGGGATACTTGTGATTTTGTGGGTATGGGATGTTAAACATACATTTCAAAGTTGAATAACAAGAAGATGTTAACAAAATTACCTTAGGTTAACATGAACTAACATGTTTTAATCTAATTCTTCATAAATATTTTGGGGGTTGGGAAGGGGGGAGGGTTGGGTTCCCAATAATTCTTCAAAAAATCAAGGAAATTATTTTCAATTGATTGGGAAAAAAAGTAATTAGACTCCACAAATAAGGTAGTTAGAAGGGGCGAAATAAAATGTCCAACCCAATTCATGTGTGAAGGCGATATTAAAAAAATCCTTAAATGTCACATCCCATTATATCAAAGAATTTAATGTTTAGATTGAGTTTACTAAATCTAATTAATTTCATAAACATAACATTGATGAAAATAATGTAGATTTGTCAACTTTAATAAAATGTTCTAATGGATATCTAATTTTCAATGTTGTTTGAATAAATATGTTTTAAGTTTGGATTAAAAGGTGACCATTAAAATATTACTACAAATTTGAAGTCGAAATTAATTAAAATAATATTATTTATATTTAATTAACGAAAAATAATTAATGTAAAATTATTATATTGTTCCTGATTTTTATTAAAACCATTTACTAAATTGAAAATACCCCAAAAATTTTATGAAATTCAGTTAAAATTTTAAAAATCACAATGGAATTTCATATTAGTTTTTTTTTAAAAAAATTAGTACAAACCAAAAGTTACATGCTAAACAATTTAATGTTATCATTTGTTGGAGTTGTGAACATTATGAAAACTAAACAAATATTAAATTCATTAAGGAATGTATGGATATAAAGTGTAGTTTAATGGATTAAAATATATTAATGAGTGTTTTTTTTTCATCTGAAACCAAATGTTGAAATTTAGGACTTCTACAATTAATCATAATGTGTAGGTTAAGAAATTCAATTATAATTGTAGATTCATGTTTCAAAACCTAAGTAATGTATTATTTAATAAATCATTAAGCTTAAAAATGTAATTGTTGAATGAAAAGGTGAAACACAAATGAATTTCAATGTGAATCATGCACTTTTTAAATAACATCATGCACAAAAATATTTCAAAAATTTCAAGACCTTGATGTGATACATAATGATAGTAAGTTGAAAAAATGTGATTTATAGTTAACATGCAATTGATTTAACCAAAATGTTAAATATTTGAAAAATATAAAATTTGAAGTCAAATGCTAAACTTTGAACATGTTCAACTACATAAAGAATGGAAAAACATTATAATTAATTAATTTTTTGTTGTGATCAACTTGTATGGTTTAAAAAAATGTCTTGCCCATATCTATTTGAATCCAATTTGCAAGCATTGGTGTGTTGACCATGAATTGGATCATTTATTTTGGTTCTTCCTATTCTTTGTTACCTTTTTTTTTTTCATTTTGTTATCTTATAAAGCTTCTATGGTGGCAAATCATTCATTGCCCCAAGCATTTAATTCAATTAAATGATAGACATTGAGAGAAAGTTGGAATGTTTATAACATATTCATAGGATGTAGAAATCACACATGATTTAATAAATTTTTGTAATATTTTTGAGATTTAAAAATACATTCAATTATTGTAATACAAAGGTAGTTTCAAAACATGGGTGGAATAACTCGTGAATTTTTGAATATTTGATGTCAAGAAAAAAATGTTCTTTAATATTTTAGAAGATTATTTACTTTCTTTCACCAAAAACATTTCTTTGAAATTTAAAAAAAAAATTACAATTTTTTTTTACAATTAATATAATTAATGTTAAAGATGCCAAGTGCTACAATAATAAGTAGATTCAATATATAGAAATAACATCCATGTACATCAAATTATGTAATAAACAAGATGGATTGTAGTCTTTTAGTAAATGATATTTGCATAAGGGTCGAGGAACACCAAATGAGTTTTAAAATGATTTGATTTCATGAAGTTGTGCTTGTTCTATGGTAGCATTTTCATTTTCTATCCTCTTGTACAATGTCAATAATGATTATAAAAGTTCATAAGTTGCAAAGCTTTTTAAAATTCATATATAAAAAAGTCATTAATTCTTATATTGTAAGTTTGTTAAGATTTATCATCAAGCAATGACATTTATAATAAAGACAATGTTGGTCATGATTTGCTTATATAATTAATGATGTTCCAAATTTAATTTTTAACTAATGAATCTCCAAAAAACCAATGAAAAGATCACAAACTTGATCATTTTTTCAATAGAAGATTCATGCAAAGGTCTTTCTATATATTTATGATAAACAAATTTGGATTGTTCAACATGTCATCATCTTAATAAATTGTTAGCAACCATTGATTTTGTTACAAGACATGTATGAAGTTATTTTAGTTCTTTTATTGATATTGTGAACACAATTTTGTAACAATGATCAAACAACATTTTGCATGTATATTCAATTTTGTTAAAGATTGATTTTATGTGATAACAAAAATATTATTTATGTGAATTTTAAAAATAATATTATTAAAAAGAAATCATCCATTATTTGATGACTTTTCTTTTGGATTATTGGATCTTCAAATGGTTTTTACTTTTTCATTTTATTTAGATAATTAAAAAAATAGATACGTTTTAAGTGTTTAGGTTTTCTTTTCCTCTTTTGAAAAAGATACCCATGTCATTTAAAACATACTTGTAAAGGTATAAGTGGGTACATATTATATGACTTATGCTTTTATAGTAATAATGTGATGCATAAAGCTTAATCAACTTATCAAAACACATATCAAAACAATTTTTTAGTCAAAAAGAAAAAAAAAATTAAAGAAAATATAATATCTTTTTTTTTGGGTTCACTAATTTTTAAAAATCATTTTGTTTCACACAATACACACATAATGAGATGAACATCACTTATTGTATAACACCTCAAATGGGTGCAAGTCAGGACTCATAATAAAGGAGGAAAAAAATATGCACACGCTCAAACATAAAAAATTCATGACAAAATGCTCCATTGTAAACTATAGTCCGTGTGATAAAAACACAATTTTAATATATATATTTTTTACAAAGATCAACCTTTGAATTCTTATTTTGTGTTTGAAACACATTTTCATTGGATTCCTACAAAACATCTGAATTCTACAATTTAAGAAGCTTGAAAATATGGTAGCACTTGCCCTCAATATCCTTCTTGGCGACACCTGCCTCACAATGGGTTGTTATTGCAAGGTGTTCCTAGATCCTTACCTTATACTTTAAAGCAAAAATTTTAGCAGCTCTAAATCCAATGGAAATGCATGAACAGCTTGTAATTCAAAACTATAACATTTTGATCTCTTGATTTGATTGAAAGAAAATTAAATGACTTGATATAATCTTCCTGTTTGGTGGTTGTAGTAGATTAAAAACTCCAGATTAAAATTGGATTCTCAGCTAAGCCCAGAACACAGTAACAAATCCAAAATTAACTTCTCGGTTTAACTGCTCCACCATTTCAAGTGCAATACCATCCTGTTGTCATCTACTAGATCTAATGAATTTAATACTAGAATTACAAAATCTACCAATCCGCAAAATTTAAACCCAAAACCTTTGCAGATGCAAGAGTCTTCCCTCTGGGCAGTTTGAAACTCATAGAGAGATACAGATGGATTAAAAACAGCCCCCAAAATTTGAACAAAACCTCTGGAGAAACTATTGTGAAACCAAAGAGTAATCCCTACAAGAAGGGAACTGCCAAAAACACAAGCTTCTCAAAAGCTTAGTACCCATTAGTGCAATGGTAGTGAACCCCCCTGGCACACTAGAAGTTGATAGCACAAAGCATCATCATTGGGTGTGGGTAGAGACTTCAGTGTTGCATACTTGTGGTCAATTATTCTAAGGACTGGAAGAAGTGGAAGAATGGAATCAACAATGGATACACTTTATTCCAAGATGTGAAACTGTGCCTGAAAATGGGTTTAATGTGAGAAAGGGTGTCTCACCACTTCTACATCAAGACAGTTTTGAAAGGCATGTGAGATAGAAGTATTTCTACATGCAAGCAACTCAACACATGTTTAGTACTGGCTACACTGCAGAACCTCAGAAGCTTACTTGTGATGTGGTCAATTAACAGCCCCTGAAAAGTGCCCCTCAACCCATAACCTGCCAGATTGATTGAGCATATCATTCTGCTCCTTTGAACCAATGGCCAAAGTAGTCTCTGTTGCACAGACGTCATGAATGTAAAGAATGGAAATCAGGACCCTCTGCACAATTGTGAAAAACCTTGCTTGCTGAACAGAGAGGCTCACACATAACACAATAATGCGGCAGTCCTCAAAAGTCACAAGAGGGGTGTCAAGAACTCTTGCCTACTACTTCGAGCAGAACAGGAAAAGGCCATAAAGCAACTTCAAGACCCTGTCGAGCTTCTGTTGTCACATACATCCCCGCCACCCTTAAAATGTCTCTTGGATTTTAGCCACAAAGAACTGTCACCATTGAATCTTGCAATGCACAATCTGGAGATCAGAAAAATTTAAACTCACACAAGTAACCCGAATTGAACATCTTCTCATAACTGAAAACCACAAAGAGAAGCCCTGTTATGAGGAATGCAACTGATATCTAAGTGGAACCACCTGGCAAAACTGCAGTAAAGAATTCAACTCAGGAATCATGCTCTACTAAAACATCTGAATGGAACTTAAAGCTGATTACCACCAAGAACAAAGAACAAGATTCATAGTTGCATGCAACTTTACACAAGATGCCAAGAACATTCCAGAGTTTGCATCTGACATCCCTTGACTGAAGTGCACTGAGAATGTTATATGACCTTATCTTGATTTGGCCAACTGGCATCCCATATATAAGCCCAAACCTGTCCCCATTTCCATTAACAAACTTTCTTGGCCTAAGAGTTCCCAAGTGCAGAAAAGCTCAAGTTCCAGTTCTCCCTACAAATGCAGGCAAGTGCCCAAAGCCTGTAGAAATTCTTGCTGTTATGACATTGCACTAGTACAAATCCTTGACACTGACCACAAGAAAATGTGGGAAGCAAGGATACATGTCAGCATCCTTTGCTGACAAGAGGTGGTCTGATGACTCCAACCTAGGTGGCAGATGCCCTAAGTTTGAGCTGCATATTGTACATATGCACAAATGGGGGATTAACTGTCACCAAATATAGTTGAGAGCACTAGTTGTTGCATAAACTTGACACGGAGTGCAACATCTTTTGACTTCTGTTCTCGCTCCTCTGCTGTTAACAAGGCATCCGCACTGCCACAGAAAACCGAGAACATCAATACCATAAGAATTACTAAATCCAGGAAACTTTATCAACACATATTCTTGACATTGCATTTACCTGCTCCAGCACTTAATGCAATGTAATACTTATTATAACAGACCAGCAACTTCAGTTGCTTTGAGAGACTGTACAGCTTGCAGTACTATTGCAAGACTTTGGTCAGTAGGCCTATGCAAAGCCAAGCCCTGCAGCCAGTTTTCCTTGAAGAAATGTGGGCAGAGAGATAACAAGATAACACCACCTCTTGTGAAAGCTCACCCCAGCCAAGAAACTTAAATAGTGATTTCAATTGGCTAGAACCTGGATGTATAGGTGTGTTTTAACCCAAGAATCTCCACATCTCTGGGTGTTCTACAGAAATATGTGATCTGTCTCTGTCAAACATGTTTGCGTCCACTCTCATCCTATAAATGTTAATCTCAGACCTCAAACAGCACACCAAACCTACTCCAGAGAGCAGAACTGGTGGTTTTGGAGGAGGATCACAGACAGACATAAGCACAGTGTGGATATTGTCTCTTGGTTTCTGGTCTCTCCGACCATTTGGGGTTCTCCCAAAAACAGTTACTCTTTGTGACTATACTTGCAAGGCTTCACAGTGCTAATCCCCATATAGAACTTCTGGCAGAGGAAAGAGAGAGCTTCAACCTGGGACTTGGCTGATGGATTGAAGTCAATGGCTTGGAAGGAGTATCAATTGTTACACTTGATTTGGGGGTATCTTCTGCCTCAGAAATGGGGAGGCTGTAATCCAGGTTGGTGAGGAGGGGGTCAGTAGCAGTGGTGCCCAGGGAGCCTATGCGGGATGTGCCACCCCCAAAGAGGGCCTGTAGATGTGCTTCACGAAGTTCTTTGCCCAGAAGTGAAAGAGTGGCACTTGATGGTGTGCCTCCCCTTCGAAATCTTCTTCGGCGCTGCATGTAAGCAGCCGTTAAGGCCACACATTCCACATTGATGAAATGAAAATTTCCTCTTCTCTCTTCTCTCAGATTCTCATGGCTCGGCATCTCAGACTGCAGACCTCATAAGGCATCAAGTGAAAATAAGAACATAATTGCAATCAAAAAGGATATCTTAAAAAGATGGGCATGCTGCAGTGTGACATGGCCCACCATGTCTGTTCCTATCTTTGCTGCACAAACTGGGCATATCTGTGGAAAAAACCATCAGAGAAACAACCCCATTTAGCTCCAAAATGCAACTTAAATAGACGTCCCCAGTACACAGTTCTAAAAAGCATAGAGCCTGTATGAACCAAAGCTGGTTTCCATGGAAAAGTTTGCAAAGATCTATCCCAGATTACAGGATACCATTGCAAAGACTTTATGCAGGCAGCAGTGCAAACACTACCTACCAATTAGAAAATCATGTTGTGATCTCAAGTACTCTAGGCAGGCAGCAATTCTGGACAGCCAGTAACAACATTATTTTGAAAGAACATACTAACTCCACCAATGCTGCAAAGAATCTTGCAATCAAATGAGCCAGTTGAGCAAAATGCTGGGTACCAAATAGATAAGCCCAGGGATGTCAAAGGGATCCTTGCAACTCGAACAATGAAGGGATGAAAAGCATAGCTACTAGATGGAAATTGACTTACGGCTGGCTTAGACTCAAAGCAGTGCTCATCTTCAAGATGAGCACACAGGGATGTGATGTCAAAATCTTCATAGCAGTATGGGCAAGAGAAGTCAGGTCGCACATCCTCATCACCATCCACATCATCAAGGTTAACATGTCGATCTGCAAACCAATAACAGTTCTCATGAAAAAAATGTTTGCATAAGAAAGACTATCAACCCTGATTTTCAATCATTTCCCCAACTGCATCAATCCCATTCATCTGTTTCATTTCTGTATCACTCTGTTGTTCCAACAAAAGCACTATAGAGAGATTTTAAAACACAGCTTCAAAACAATTTCACTTGCTCAAGAGTGACCACATTGCTTCAAATCCTGATAGTAATGGATCTCAAACAATTGAAGCTGCTTCCAGCATTGCACAAAAAGCATAATTGGGGGGGGGGGGGGTACAAGCAGATCAACTCTTCATGAAGATCTTTTCATCAGTACTGAGAAATTCTTCACACTTTCAATTTAAGTCAACGAGAATGGAACAAAGAGGTAACAAAATTATCAAGTGATACAGATTCCTTCTCTGATAACATATCAGAGAACAGGGCAAAGAGGAAACCCAAACCCTGAAGGATAGAGAAGTTAATAAAAGAACAGAGGTGCAGATTGAACAATGATAGCCCTTCACAAAGACAGAACTTGATGAAGTCAGGCACTGTAAACTACCCACAAATTCACTTACACATTTCATCTGTCAGAAAGCAATGAACTCCCTTGTGCAAACTATTTTCTCTGAAATACACAAACATATCGGGACAATCAAAGCATAGTCATATCCTGAACTTCAGAAGAATTGCACTCTGTGAGAGCTCCAAGAACTCTGCTTCGAATGACTTCACTGCCCAAACAGTAGCCTAAAGCACAGGTAGAGAGACTGTAGCCTCACTGCACAGTTCCATTCTGTCATCTCATCATACCTAGAACATGTTGAGATCAAGCTTTGCACACCATAAACCATAAGAACCAATAATGAATCAAGCAACAGTTCTTGTATGGAAAAAGAGAAGTACTTCCATTGCACCACACATCCACAAACCTTAATCGTTGTGACCACAGAGAACAATCACAATTCAGGGCAATTCCCAGAGACAGAGACATCACCTCTGTGCTGGTCGAAGTTCCTCTCAGCAACCACACAAGGGGACAATGAGCCAATTACTGGGAAACAGCAAAGAAAAGGAAAGGGGAGACAATCAACACAAATGAAAAATTCAAGTTGGTGTGATGGAGCAGACAGCTAGTGCATGGCCAGGCTGTGCACATATCCACAGCCCAAAAAGGATGCTTGTGAACTAGATTCTGGTTCACAGTTCTCAAGACCTAATGGCATCCTATTGGGCAAAAGAAACTATCAGGTCATGCAATCTGAGACTGGGACTTTGTCCTTATCGTTTTGGCAATTGCAGGAAACCCTAGATTTATTTCCGCGTGATTTCATTCTTCTCCACATCTATACGCATCACAAATTGCAAGCATCCGCATCCTCCCATGCCTGCCTGATGATTCTCACATGCTTATCCTGTTTAACCTAACTGAGCATTAATGCCCCCAAAAAGAAAAGAAAAGAAAAGAAAAGGAAAAACAGAATTACATACCTAAGTGCGCGGAGTGTGAAGGCTGGAGATTGTGATGACGCTTGGAATTCGACATACGCGCGGCCCAAAGCTCTCCGTCCATGACGTCCCCTTCCTTCCTTCCTTCCTTCCCCTCGCCTGGTCTACTCCTTTACCCTTAGAACTGCCGCACCTGCGAGCGACTTGTTCGTCGACAGCTTTACAAAGCCCCTCTTACACGTACCCTTCTTGTTCCCTCCGCAATCTTTTTTTCTCGCCGCAACTTCTTCTTGATCCCCTGCGCACTCCAAACTCTCCCTCTCCCTCTCCCACTCTTCCAACCTATTTCGATTTGTTGCCGGGTGGCTTTATTCCTCCATTTCTTGCCTCCCCGTGACTTGATTTGTCGACAATCTATTCGGCAACTCTGTAATTCCTTGAACAAAAAAATCTCCCCCCGCTGTCGAGAAATTTTCCGTTCTGAGAATGGCGGAGGAGGAGGAGGAGGAGCAGTAGCAGCAGCGGCAGCAGCAGCGGGCGATTTCTAAGCTAAGAAGAAAACAAAACAAAGACGGCGATGGCGGAGTCCAGAAAAGAAGAGAAGAAAAAGAAAAAGAAGACGACGACGAACCTGCGTTTTCACTTTTCACCGCCCGGTTGGAACGCGGTAACTTTCCAATAGTGAGTGAATTTGTCTCCTTTCGCAGCGTGTTTCTGGCTTTGTGTTTTTACCCCGGGGGGGGGAAGGGGGGGGTGGGGGTGAAAAGTTAATCTCCAGTGAGTAGTTGGCTCGCTGGACACTAGAAATTAATTCCAGTTTTTTTTTTTTTTTTTTTTTCCTGAT
>Ga0209611_10015336_pt1 | contig 10018 bp, 8 predicted proteins | sample S1TSphgellanicum_3_FD_187693 | JGI IMG/M metagenome (GOLD analysis project Ga0209611, IMG submission 187693) | Host-associated microbial communities from peat moss isolated from Minnesota, USA - S1T2_Fc - Sphagnum magellanicum MG (SPAdes) (version 2) | ecosystem: Host-associated > Plants > Peat... | reverse complement strand
GAAGTGGCTCAAGATATGGAATCTAATGGAACTGTTGACAAAATGTGACAACCCATGTGTACAAAAGAATCATAAGTGGTGCAGTTTATTTGGCTTTCCATCCAGTAAGGCAGATGGAGTGGCTCATTATCTGGGAAGTAAGCAAATTGTTGACAAAATGTGACAGCCTATATGTCCAGAAGAATCCTATAATATCGTGCAGTTTATTTGGCTCTCCATCTAGTAAGGCAGATGAAGTGGCTCAAGATATGGAATCTAATGAAACTGTTGACAAAATGTGACAACCCATGTGTACGAAAGAATAATAAGTGGTGCAGTTTATTTGGCTTTCCATCCAGTAAGGCAGATGGAGTGGCTCATAATCTGGAAACTAAGCAAATCGTTACATGCAGATGGGAGGTGCCCTCATGTGCCTATGCAATTGGGTAGGGCCAAGGCATGAGGAAGTATGAGAAGAAGGTTGGGGATGAGGAAAGCTTCCTTGTCTGAAGAGTTGTGGACATGATATCTGTGGCTCTCCCTGGGGCCACTTTTGGAGCTGATTACCACCAGCCTATGAGGATGATGTCCATGCCTGAACCCAAGCACTTGCTCAAGTGCTCAAGTCCTAAGCTTTGCCCAAAACTCAAGCTCAGGCTCAGGTTCAGGCCCAAGCCCAGGCTGCAGCTGTCCAGGTTCATGTCCACATGCAGCAACACCAACAAGCTTCTTGGCACTCCTCTCCTGCAGGCACAGAGAAGTGATGAGTTCAAACTATTATTACGTGGTATTGTCAGCCAACCTCTCACATGGCTGTTGAGAAATTCTCTAACAAAAATTACTTTGCAGCGGCAAGAAGTTTTACTTCACCAGCATGACCAGGAGCATGGGCAACCACTGGCATTGCTGAGGGGATTGATTCAGGCTTCAACTCCCAGCAGCAAGATGGAGGTCACTAACAAGCAAGTGGAGATAGTGGAACTGAGGGAAGCCAAACTGTGGTACCTTTGTCATGAGGAACTAAATTACCAGCTGTGTGCAACTGTGCAGTGGGCATCATCATGACAGCAACAGCAAGTGGTGCAAGACGCATGCACTATCAACATTGTCAGCTGCAGACGCTCAGCAGGAAATACAATCTGGTGATGTGGATCTGTTTGGTTAGGTTCTTCTGTCTTAGCCATGACTAAATGCCTGCTCCATGGCAAGTGGTGTTACTGATGAAGTCACGTTACAGCAGCCTCTCTATCCATCCTGTCCACTCCTAAAAGAAGTATCAAAGCATGTTGGAAGGATTTGTATGCAAGGTGCATGTGTATGCATGTATGATTTGTGCTCTGATGTGCTGCATGTGGAGGTTGCCACATGCCAGAACTTTGCAAAAGTGTGAACTACATTATTGTGAACAATCTATCCATTGATTCATCCTTTCTATCCATCAATTCATCCTTTTTGCCACTATATTCAACTTTAAGTTTAGTCAAGTCACCAATTTTTTCATACATGCACTTTGGAATTCACTGTAGGTCCAATAAATGGTTTCCTTGTTTTGCCATAAATTTTGATCATAGCAGAAAGTTAAAAGCTTGCTAAGAGATTTACTTCAACACTCTGTGGCCAGCCAGCAGACCAACCTGGGATGGTAGAAAAAAAATACCCAGGGGTGATGAGCAATGCAACAAAATGCTGAAGGCTTTTCAACCATGCATTTACTTGTGAAATGGAATCTTTTGTTAGAGTGCTTGGACTGATAATTTCATTGATCACTTACAAGAACATATGTTATAGCATCCAGGGGAATTTGTTCGTTAGTGGGATAAGCTGTCACTTTTAATTTAAAGAACCTTTGTTACAGACACCAATCCAAACTTGACATGTTTGAAAAGGAAAAAACTAGCAACAAAAGCAAGCGCCAAAAATGATGTGGAAGGAAGGACTTGTCACTTTTGGTTTCAGGTTTTAAGAAGCAACTCTGGTTCCAGTTTTGGAGCTAACTTTTTAATTTGATGGAAGAGCTCATGTTCTTCAAGTTACTAAACTTCTTGTTTCGGTGTCAATTTGGTTCTTTGACAAAAATTGAATCAAGTCTGGTTACAGAAAACTGGATTCGGTGCATGAGATTGGAAGTGACCATGTGACTAAAGCATAGGGCTTTCATCCTTTTCAAAAAAGTGCTGCTTGTTTGCCTAGAAAATTGCAACGTGTGTAACGAAGGGCTCCAACAAAAATTCCAATGTGACATCAGAAACTTAAGTTTGATAGGCCAGATTGGGATAGGCAAGATTGGAAGTGACCACATGACTAAAACATAGACCATGTGACACTCAAGAATAGAACTTGATTTCATCCTTATCATAAAGCACTCCAAGGATTTATTTTCTTTCGATTTGAAAGCACCTCCTCGCAATGAAGATGCTTGAAGGGACCTTCCGCAATTCACATGCAAACCTTTGGTCATTAAAGGAAAGGGCCTTCCATACTTCATGCTGGGGAATGCGTGTTCCTGTGGTACTCCCCTAATTTTGGTGCCTATGTACCCTTGCTACTGCCCTGGAGTCTCGGACCCTAAAATCAGGGGAGGCCCACAGGAGCTGGCCTTCCCTTGTACAAAAAGGCATGGATGACATGTTTCCGTGTATAAAGCAAGGGCTGAAACAAGGTTCTGGTTGCAATGGAATGAGGTTCTGATTCCACATTCTAATTGTAGTGTCAGTTCCCCAAGATGATAAACTTGTGGCCCAGGTCCCTTATGATTGAAACTAGCCCTGCGGATGGAACTTGGAACTGATGACCAGTGAGTGGATCCTTCATGTGCTCAAGACTTGAGCCCATTCTCTTTTACACTCCACAGCTTTGGGTCACCTAAATACATTTTTTTTTATAAACCAAAGTTGGCCCAAGATGTTGCTGTGAGTGGGTGAAGTTGGTTGGGAGATTGTGGAGACTGAGAGCATGCCCAGCTGACGTCAGCTTCTATCAGTATTTAGCAGATCCAAATCTCCAATGTGCAGTTTGGTTCATTTCACACCCCTACCCATAAACCTGGAAAAAATGAACTTTAACAAAGTGATAGACTATTTAAATCTCATCATCTTGACCAATAAAAAACAGTCAATTTCTACCACTGGTGTTCTTGCAGGGTCTGCTAGCATGCACCGGCCCAAAGGAATTTCAGAGTGTTTTAACTGCAAGACCTCATCCAAAACAACACCAAACAGGCGATTTTACTGCTGCCAATGGGCATGCTATGAGACCTCAATATAAAAACTGCGTCTCATATTCTTATGCCGGACTCATACTCTGCAGTTGCTGGGAAAATATGAATATCTAGTAAGAATTATCCACAAGCATCAGACTCATATGCATGTTTCAGACACTGTTACGAACAATCTTGCTCCAGCATTTTCACACCACAAAAATCATCATTGTACACAGATAGGTGGAATAATTCCTCAATCAAACCCCACTGATCCATAGAGGATTCCCTCTAGCTTTTTTTTAGTGTTAAGGGGAATCAATTTGTTTTCAATAATTGAGATAATGCCCTCTGGACCCTCATAACAACCCTCCATATGTTTTTTGAATCCGGATAATTAGATCTTGTACATCATAGTCATAAAAAATGAGGTGCTCATAAAAACAACAGTTGAAACTCCATTGCAACAATCAGACTTCACACTGGGGAAGCCCCTGCCTCGGACCCACCCCAGATCTTTAAGTTCAAATTTAACATTTCTTGAGTTGAATATGATCACTAAAATGTCTCATTCAAGAAGGCAAAGGAACCAACGTTGGTATCCTTGTGTATTTTATGGTGCTGCTGGAGATGGTAGGAACTACTTGGAGCTAAGCGGTTGTGGCTTTGAGGATAAAAGGGAGACAAGATTTTAATTTTTTATTTAAAAAAAAGAGACATATGAAAATAATCTATAAATAACATTTTCTGGTATTTTTTATCTGAGAATTTTCAAGGTTTTTGGAAAGTTGTGGAAGAAATTTCTCAAATTTTTAACATACTCCAATTTTGACTAATTATTCACAAGAGTCCTGTGGATCCCACTTGAATGAAACTGGCTTGCCTTGAGCAGCACGTAAGTTAGAATCAAGGGGTCAAAATGACACAATAGTTCCATACCATAGTACCTTGGAAGCTTCGTCATTAACGGTCTGATTTTCTGAAATGTTAAAATTATTTTATTAAATTCCAAAGAACAACATTTTTCTGAAGGAAAATATTGAACATTTTATAATATGTTATTTGTCAAAATGAAAGTTTCAAAATTAATTATTTAATCAAAAGGCATGTGCAGCGCTTGTTTTTCAGTTTTGTGATGTTGCTCAAGTTGCAATCATCCATAAGTATATTTAACCAAATTTGAAGATATTCAAAATATGAAAGTCGAAAATCTTAAGCACCCTTTCATAATTTATACAGTTGTGTAAATTTTTGGCGATTTGTGACTGACTGATTTGATGTTCTTTTTACAAAATATTTTTAGCAAATGGCGAAAAGTTTTATCGAAGTCGCCAGGGTACAACGGTAATATCATACAATAGCGGTCGACCCGCGCACAAATCAATGACGGCCGAGAACTGCAAGATACCCGAAATTGAAAGAGTGCTGATAGGGTGAGTCAGAAATTATCGAGCTTCTTCTTGGGCTTTATTTTTTTAATTTTGCTGAAACTGGAAAAAAAAATTTTGCAGCTTCGCACTCCATGCAAGAAATCCCCGTTGCCTCTTAGCTGGATTAGGAAGAACAGAACGAAGAAGAGAAAAAAAAACGTGAGCCGGGGGAGATTTGGATCACAATGAACATGTGTCGGATGGGAAGCTGCAAATTGGGTTGCAGCAGAGCTGCAGTGGTGGCGATCCCCCACAAGCTTCGTCGATGGTCGATTCTGTATACTTGGCATCGGATCCTCTCAACGAAACTGGACCCGAAACTCCAACACTCCTATGAGCCGCTTAAATATGTCTCATCAGTCCTCTCGCGAACATAAGAGAGGTACAAGTGATCCGCCTGCTAACTTACAACGCCTGACAGCTGCAGAGTGTTTAGAGAGGCTCCGAGTGCAAGCCGTAGAGAGCTAGTACTAGAAAACATATAAAAATTTCTTGTACATTGTTGTACAAGCTTCACATATATACGCTCCTTTAGTTTTGCAGCCATGGCCACGCTTCTTATTTGCGGGAATTATATGCTGACCTCTTTGCTATTTTGTTTCATTATCTCTGCATCATTGCTGAGCGGCGCACCAGGTATATATTGTATTTATAGATCATCTGCTATTTACTACAAGTCCATGATCATGAAATTCATTGTTCGAATTCTTTTCGTCATTACAGATTAGTATCGGATTATTGCAGCAGCCATATAGCACTAGTCCCCTTCTAGTACAGCTCCTGGTTCGACCCAGATTAGATCCTAATTGTCACTTATATTGAGCATCAAACTAAGTGCCTGTCCTCGTAACGTATGTATATAAACGCACGATTAGTCACTTACGGAAATCCAGTGTTTTCATCGCAGTTTTTCTGTTACAAGCATCATGAGTACTGCTGAATTTGTGGTTCATTGCAGCTTGTGCGCATTCAGATCTACAAAAACTGTTGTTCGTGTTTGGAGATTCATACGTCGACACCGGAAATTTACCGAAGACTGGGCCATATTCAGGCCCCGGCTCGTTGTATCCATATGGCATTACGTGGCCTCATTATCCTACTGGTCGCTGTGGTGATGGAAAAATTCTGACTGATTTTCTCGGTAAGTAATTCGAGCAAATCCCAAGATCCGAACTTTTTTCTTGGAAACCAAATAGCTTCAAGAAGTTTCAGATGTTGCTAAAACTTTAATGGTGCAGCTCGGTTGAATTGCGCAATTTTGGAGGTGGAGGAGCTGTAGTAATGGGGGGCGCAGGTTTCAGAGTTGCACTTTGTGTGTGCAAAGATAAAGGCTTATTCAAATGATTCATCTATTGCTAAAATTGCAGCTTGCAACCATCTTGTGCTCAATTACATCAACTCATCATGATGTGTTTCAACAACTAATTTCGGGGGCAATTTTGCAGCGCATTTGCTAGGGATTCCTACTCCTCCGCCATATCGTCTCTTAGCAGGTCAATCAATAGCACACGGAGTGAACTTCGCAAATGCAGGCAGTGGTGTTACTTACACCCTCAGAACTACTCCATTGGGTGCCCAGGTTGACAATTTCGAGCTCTTTCTCCGCACGGACCCTTACTCCAAAGTAGCTCTGGCAAATTCGCTAACTCTTGTAGGTGTGGATGGTGACGACTACGTTACCTTCAACGGCAACTTCTCCACGGTAATCCAGATCATCATTTCCTCAATAATTTCTGATTCATGACTGTAACATTTGTTTAATTTCTTTTTAATTTCCAGTTTCGGCTCAGGGAAATCGGTGAACAAACAATTGTTGATGGAATCCATGATGTCTGAACCAAGAACTGCTGTTTGGTGTGCCTGTGCAGGAGGGCTTGGTGTACATAAACAGAGTTGTGACAGGAGTCGGTATAAACTTACAGAGATTGTATGATATGGGTCTGCGAGATGTGATGGTAACCAACCTACTTCCCCCACGTTGTGATCCCTACAACACGAAGCAGTCCAACTACACGATCTGTGACGCTGCCGCGGATACTCTTGCCGAAATTCATAATGAACTTCTATTAGGTGTGGTTGAGAAGATCAACGCTAGAAACCCTGGTGCTCGCTTCATCATCTTGAATCAATATGCTGCATTTTCTCAACTTTACGAACAAGCACAAGCTCATATTGGTAGGTAATGTAGTTCCTCCCTGGAGTAGTACTGTACTACTCTTGTCTGCTTGGTTCATGTACTTCTAGTGGTGTTGTCTGCGAAATAATCTTAAGTACAATTTGAGTCCACAGCTTTTGCAACAAAAAATGGAGAAACATGAGAATCGTGGAAGCAGGAATCATCAACTTCTGGAGATGAAACTGCTAGAAAGCAGGTCTTTAGGAGCTCTACATTGGCAAAGCTGGCTTATATTGCTAACGTTCAAAAATATGATGCATATGAACTGCAGGTTTTACAGATGGTCTGGTGCCTTGTTGCATTGGATTGGGCAACAGCAGTTGCGGAGATACAGATCCTACAGGAAAGCCTCTTTACACATTGTGTAAGCACAGAGGTAAGGCGATGTGGTGGGATTCCCAACATCCAACCATGTGGGCTTGGAATTACATTGTCAATTTATACTCTACAAAACCTGGATTCCTCTTGCTAGCGGATGCACCTACTCTCCTTAAGTGGTGGAGAAACAATGTTGCTATCCAAGAGCCAGCTGCTTCTCCCCTTCCTCAGCCTGGTACGTAATATGATGATAACAATGTGTGTCTGGGCACTTGAATTTGTTGGTGTTATGAAATTGTCGATTAAGTTTGTCAAACCTTTTTTGAGCTATCTAGAACAATAGAATTCATAGCAAGTTTCCATTCTGAATTATGGAGAAATGTCAAGTGTACAACTTGTCCATCTCAAGAAACGCTTTTCCGTGGGACCCTGCTTCATGAAGCTGGAAGTTGTCTGCACCTGTGAGACTAGAGATGGCATCATGCATGTGGGGGGATCATGGGGGGAAGCTCAGCTCAGCAATGAGCATTGCACAATCTAATTTTTCTGCCATTCATTTGTCATCTAGATATGTCTTTGGCGATTGGAGAATTGCAGCAAGCCGTGAATTCAATTCTTCCCAATGTCAACTATTCGGAGTCTCTTGGCCTTCTGGAGGGGGTGGATGTGGCAGCTCTTCTAGGCCAACTTCCAGCAGGAAACGTCACAGTTTTCCTTCCTGACAATCAAGCTTACCTGAATGCACATTTGAAAGTAATGGACTGGATTTTCTCAAATGACCTGGTAAATGCAGTGGCATTATACCATGTGGTCGACTCCTTTCTAGATTATAACACTCTTCTGTCGTCGCATACTTCCAATTTGACCACCTTCTCCAGTCATCTGCAACTGCCAGTCAGCTTTCAACCACAAGGAATTTTCATCGGCCACGGATCTGAAGCTGCACAGATAGAAGCATCTGCTGCACAGATTGTACTTCCAAACCTTTACGTGGTGCCAGGAAAAATTGCAGTACATGGTGTTAATAATCTTCTTTTCCCTCCTAACATCATGTACACTAATTAAGCATTCCTGGGTGACAGCTGCATACCTAGTTGTAAATTCTGAGTTCTCTAGGCATTGTAGGCCTACTGTTTTGATCAAATCCATTTTGTTGCACACACATTTTTTGACAAACAGAATAGCAAAAATTTCCAATTGAATTCCCTCGCCTTCTTTCTCACTGTTTAAACCTGTTGATGATTTGGCGATGATATGCCCATGTGCATTTCACACCTCTTTCACAATCAAAACTTGGCACTGTAAGCAGTTGTTGCAATTTGATTCTACTTCACTGCTGGAAAACCTTCAACTATGTGTAACTTTTCTACTTGGCTCACTATTTGATCATCTTGTTAAATACTTCCATTTTCATTCCCCAAAATATGAGCATGTTCACTTACACATGCAAGCAAAACCCTAAGTAAAACTGCATCAGAAAAGGGACAGTGCAGCCTAATGAGAAAAGCAATCAAAAAGCATTCCACCAACATCTTTCCTTCTAAGCACTGTCACATCCAACAATAATTCCTCATACAAAAAGCCACAGATTACTAGGAAGCAACAATTATAAGGTTTTGATGGAAAGAAGGAAAAATAGACCTGTCCTAAGTAGAATATGCTGTAAAGTATGATATTCAACCTTAACATTAGGAATCCTTGCAATTAATATACTTATGAGATTCAATTTACTTTTAGTGTCATAGTGTAGTATAGTGTCTTGTGATTACTGGTAATTAGTTGGGGGTCACAACCTTCACAGTTTTTTTCATTTGGTGGTTCACCTCTTTGATTAGTTCACCACCCAAAACAAAAACCCACATCTAACATATGTCAAATATACAGACTGTCCCCATTGAAACAAAATGGAAACCTTTTCAATTGTGCATATGCAGATTTGTGCAAAAGACAAGTTTTATTTACATAGTAAATATTTACACAAGGTAGAATGATTTGCATGAAAATTTGAAATTTTTACAAATTTTATTTATACTAAGCATAAAACATGCAATTCAAAAAACATGATTTTGAAAAAACTTCTTAATATGAATAGAGATGAACGTGAGTTTTTTTTAAAACCTGTCACATGTGGTGGTTGTTGAATTTTGCAAAGAATATGATTGTTGTTAGTCAGAATTTTGCAACTCTCTCCATGAAATTGTAGAATATGTAAATTTGCAGACCTCAAATAGTATAATAGTTAATAGTTAGTCAGCAATTTCGTGTTAATAAGATTATTCAGGTGGCATCGCAGTCATTCATTGGATGGTAATTAGATCAGTGACGCATGTACATTGTAATGATAGAAGTGTACGTTAAAAAGAGGTGATTCTTACAGTTAAGACTCAAGAGTGATGAAACTGATCAGTGTGCACTCTTATACATATTTTATTCTAGTTTCTATAGTCAATATTGGGAAACAGATTCCTTTTGGGGTAGAATTTTTCAGAGATTGCTGTGTCTAGCAAAATCTATTATAAAGGCTTCATAGTTAAGTTGCAGGGGTTGAGTGTCTGATTAGGCTCCACTCCTGCTGTGATGGCAGGTTCCTTCTTGTTCTTTGTTCTTTTGTTCTTCACAATGGATTCATTCATTTATGCAAAGAAAAGAAAAAAGTTAAAAGATGCAAACAATCCCTTGCTTTCTAACTCTCTCCTGCCATCTCATTTGTCTTACCTCTGTCATGATATCTACCAAATAATTGTAGTAGGTACAGGTAGTTTCCCGCCAAATTCACTAAGTGTTACTACAAATTGTGAGTTCATTTAAAAAATAATTCATAGAACATTTCTTATTTTGGTTGTTGGCGGTTTGAAATTGCAAAAAGGAAAAGTCATTAGGGGACGAGTCACTAGTTTTCTTGGTTTCAGGGAGTGGAGG
>Ga0209611_10015334_pt1 | contig 10018 bp, 13 predicted proteins | sample S1TSphgellanicum_3_FD_187693 | JGI IMG/M metagenome (GOLD analysis project Ga0209611, IMG submission 187693) | Host-associated microbial communities from peat moss isolated from Minnesota, USA - S1T2_Fc - Sphagnum magellanicum MG (SPAdes) (version 2) | ecosystem: Host-associated > Plants > Peat... | reverse complement strand
AAAGTCTATCTCAATGCACCCAATACCTAAGGTGTCTTTATAATCCTTGTGATGAAGATATTTTTACAAGATATGTCTCGTAAAAGTAAACACAGGAAAGTTCAATAGTTTTTCCTAAAAAAAAAACTAAACTTAAAACATCAAACTAAAGGGGAAAAAAAAATTAAACATCCAAGGTTTTCTTTTGGGCTTTAACTCAACTCCTTGAACTCCTTTCGAGCTTCTTTCAACATCAAATTTTTTTTATTAAAAACAAAATTGAATTTTAGCTCAATCCTGATTCCAATCTGACAATAAGGAAAGGGGAAAAAATTAAGCTTCTAAATATTTTTTTATGAATCAAATCGATAACAATATTGAAATGTTTTATGAGTACAAACTACATAATTAACAAACTAATTGAAATTTATTATGGCATTTTGTTATTACCATAAAAAATGAAAATGAACATTGCAATGCTTTGTATCATTAATAGGGCGAACATTGAACCATATTCTAATGTGTTCATTCTAAAATAAACCTAAATGAAGGCAATTGTTATTACAAATAATTATCTTACACTTAAAATTTTATGATGCCTACCACCATATTTCTTAGCAATTTTATTAAAGTAGTGTTAAAATTTTATGAATCAAATGATAGTACCATAATAAACATTGTTTCATTACAATTTTTCAATAAGTTTATTTTGGTTCAAAGTGCAATTACATTCATAAAACAATTCCATATGTGATTTTTTGAAAAATGTTATGAATTGGATGATGTAAGTTTTTACATAATATGTGTGCATTGTGTTCATTTTAATATGTTCAATTGAAAAAATAAAAATTCAAAAATAAAAATTTACATTAGATTTTAAGCTTTAATTTTTAAATTTTTAGACAAAAATGTTAACATTATGGAATAAATGGTTGAGAACTTCACCATAGACCCCACAAACAAAAGTTAAAACTCTGAATTAGTGACCTATATGTCTATGAGCACAAATATTAATCCTTCTTATGATATTCAATTTTAAACTTCAAAAAAAAAATCTATTTAATGATCCAAGGCGTTCATTTCTTCATTTTGGTATAGCAAGGTATGCAAAAGGTTTGAACATGAAAAAACAAAAAGACACATCAAAAGGTGCATTAGTTTTTTGTATTACAACCACGAAATTAACATTGGTGACACTTAAAAAATAATGCGACTTTTGTGGCAAATTTTTATTAAGAAATAAACACTTCTAACTAAGTTAACTAAAACATCATTAATTTGTGTGAGGATAAAATTAACAACTATTTTCTCAATTGGTTCTTGATTAGACAGTTTATAACTAATTTTCTTTTCAACCAAGATATCGATTATCAAAATTTTAATATAAATTTCAAGTGATTCCCAGTTAATTCTTCTAGTAATATCATTGGGTTTAACTAATATAAATTGAAGTGTGTGGTCTTTCACAAACTTATAAGGTTACAACTTGTTAACATTAACCAATATTGGATTAAAATCAAATTTGTCAATGGTCACTAATAGCATGGTATTGTTAAATACCTTTGTAAATAGAGATGGTTCATGATGGGGAAAAAAAAAATTACATTGTGATTGAGTGAAGATTATAGATAAGTTTAATAAATTTCATATTTTAAATCCAAAACGCAAATTCAATGTTACAACAAAGTTAACAAATTGTAAAACATGTATAATCAAAGTTGGCAAACACAAAATGAAATATGCATAAATTCTTACAAATAGATTTAATATGAAAAAATGTATAACATATTTACATGCACAATGAAACTTAATCCAACCCCTAAAACATATGATGATGAGAATCAAATTACACCTAAAGGCGTGAGTATTTTGAATTAGGGAGCCTAATTAACAATAACAAGGATGTTGAACAAAAAATGAACAAAATTTTGATGGATCAATTCTTGAAATTTTATAAAACCTTAATATTCCATTGACCACCATTTGTAAAAATATAAGGTTAATGAAAGCAAATTAAAAATGTATAAAAAAAACAAAGTTTGATTTTTTACAATAACCATTACATTTTTTGAATTTGTGAATTCTTCTAAGAAAAATCAAATAATGAAAATGCAAATTAAGAAATCCATTACCAAAGTTGTCGTGAAGATGAAGAAATGGTAATATTTTTGTGAATGTGTTAAATTTATTTTAAATAAAAATTAATTAGTTAATTGTAAGATGTGTTTAAACAAAACATTTTGGTAATATTTTCAATGTTGCAAAAATTAATAAAATTAACAATTTTATGTCAATGTTCACATTTTACTTTCAAAATATTTGTTTATTAAAATAATAGGATGACATTCAATCCAGATGTAAACAACACATCATTTAATTGTTTTTGTTTGTTGTCCCTCTTGAAAACAATTCATTTTATCTAAACTAATCAATGAGTCACTTCTCTTTATCATATTTCAAACAACATTTTTAAAATTGTCATGCAACTCAAAAAAGTTATGCAAAACATAATAAGTCATGATGCGTGGTTCAACATTGTTTCACACACATCAACGCATATCTAAGAATCTACCATCAACTTTTTAAAACATCAAATGCATTTTTAATTATAAATCAACTTACATTCTTTAGGATCGAACCAAATTAGATTTTTTTCCCAATTACAATAGGGATCTTGATTTTTAATGTGGTATGAATGAATTATGTAGGTCAAATAGATTAATATTACATCTTCAATTTCAAACGGGCATAATGTAATTACTTACCAATAAAAATTTAATCAACAAAATGCTATCATGTGAAAGTTAAAAGATCAATTGTTAATTTGAAGATACAAATTGTCTTTCCCTTTATATTTTTCCTATCCATATTCAATCTTGACTTTATCATTATTTTGTCAATAAAAACATTGCACCAATCAGAAAAATTCATTATATTACATGTTTTTAAAATAGAAGTGTCATAAATCATATTGTAAATTTATAACTATTACAAAATAAAGAAACATGAAAATTGATATATTATGATTCATAGCTAAACTTTGTTTCCCCTTTAATCAATATAAAACTTTAAATTGGAATTTTACTAATATAACAAAGGATACACATGTAAATATATAAAGCATGATTTGTTAAATTTCATTAAATATTTATTTTGATTAACCAATGGTTTATAAATATAATTATTGTGAATGACCATAAATGAACATGATAAACCTTAATATTTTATGATTTTTGTGAAATTAATATATGATCATAATGGTATGAAAACGCAAACAAGTTCATAAATAAAATATAAAATGACAAAGAATAACCTATATAACCATCCCATATGAAAAAAAAATTATTCATGTACATGATCATGAACTTGACTTCACAAGCCATGTTAATGACCCATACACATTTTAACAAATAGTTCACTTCCTTATACATTTCATTAATAATGTTGTATTGGTCAACTTATATTTCAAACAAATCATAATGATAATTTGTTTTTATACATTATAAATTTTTTTGAATCTTTGACCATTAACACAATTAAATCAATAAGACTTTAAAAAATGAACGTAATTCGTGAAGTGGTAAACACCACATCTACCATAATCACATGCATACTTAACAATCAAATCTGTGTCAATCAAAAGTGTGTACCAATTACATAGGTTTTAATAACATCACACAAATCAACATCTCGCATCTAATCTTATGTGAAAATTTGTGATCCTTTTAAAATTAATTTAAATTAGATACAAGTTTATCAACTTTTATAAATACACAATTAAAGGATTTAAATATAAACACATAATCATACTATGAGCTATTGAACCCAACACCTAAAAAACACATTATTATTGAATCACAAATACTAATGTATATATCAATGACATATCTTATTATAAATTTTGAACACTATATACATAGTCTAAATATTTTTGTAGATAAATAAAAATTAATTTTTTGACATTATCCCCTATTCATTTAAAAAATTCTTTATTACTTATATGCATTTTTATTTTCCACTTCATTCTTTAATTTCCATTAACCTATCCCAATACTTAACATTCACATTACAAAAATACATTTTATATTCACAACTCTAATTTACCATGTCATCATTGCTTTAAACATCATTTGAATTTGCATTTCCATCCCACTACCTAGGTCCCCCTTCATCACTTTACCAAACCTTTTTTTAAATTTTCATACAAAGTTTGGTTCTTTGACCCATGCCCAACAAGAATAGTTCTAAAGCAAGTCCATATAAACCCATTGGGTCCAATTCTTGGCTTGAACCCATCTAGAGCGGTTCTAAGCTAGGTCCATAGTGCAAACCCACCAAGCCCAATTTTTAAGGTATAGCCACACTTGGTACTTGAGGCTTGCAACTATCACCCCAACACTAACAAAGTGTCAAAAATCACAATCCCGCAATTTCTAACATTTCAAGTTACCATCAACCTCCTCAACATAGTTTCAACATGTCCACACATGATATCAATTAGTTATTAACATTGAGACATCATTCTGGAGTTTGCAATCCAATCTGTACCTATAAAGGTAATCTTTCGCCCTTTTTTTGGAGGGGAGAGAACAAGAAATAAAGATAGAAAAGGATGCATGCTAAAAGTCGAGTTAATTTATCATCTTCTGAAACTTTAGTTCACAACACTGCTTGGCTCCAAAATCTTCTTTTTTTCAAAAGATTTGATGTTAATTAGGGTTTACTAACACCATCATAACATGGATGCCGTGTCATATGCAACTTAAGATTAAAGATTTAATGTTAATTAACATTTTAGGTGTTAACTGGTGGCAAATTTTAACATTCTTAACACTACCCTAACACTAGAGTTAACACCTACTGTGGCTATACTTTTAGACCAAACATGACCAAAACAGTTATAAGGTGAATCCAGGTCCTTGTAGAGCCACCAGGTCCAGTTCTTAAACACAAACCCAGCCACAGCAGTTCCAAGCGGGCCCAGGTCAAGGTAGACTCACCAGTTATGGTTCTTAGACCCAAACCCCGCCCAAAACCTAAGAACTGGACAACATTTGTTTAAACTAGCAACAGCTGAAATAGGAAATGTTCCATAAGTTCTAGGGTACCACAAACATCCCCAGACTGACTTCAACACAAAGATAGGGGCTCTTCCAGTAATGACTCTGGCCCTCATGACTAGTTCAAATCGGTAATAGTTAAAATAATAAATGTTCCATGAAGTTGCCCAAAAAAGCATTGACTCACAATTCATCTGCATTAACACCTCATAAACATGCCTCAAAATCTGAGACCAAATGAAAACCACCATGACAACCTAGTCTCTCCCCTAATGCAGAGCCAACAAAACACAACAATAGAGACTTTGTCTACACACATGAAGTCGGAGAAAAATAATCAGGAATATATAAGTAAGATTGTCTACAAAATGCTTACTAATGATAACAAAAAGACTCATTAAAGAACTGCTTATATAAGTAAGATTGTCTACAAAATGCTTACTACTGATAACTAAAAGACTCAGTAAAGAATTAAACATCCATCAGAAAACAATTCAAAAAGAGGACACAAACTGCAGTCAAGGATACCAATACAACATGCCTACTGCTTCCAATATGAGCATTGTGTTTTGAATATACATATATGGCCTAAGAAGTTGCATCAAGAAGTCCTTAGGAAAAAGAGTGATGAGAAACCTGGCTATTGTGGGACCTCTGCAAAATAAAACATGACAACAAACACACATAATGCTTGTCAAGATGACATTTTTGATCAAGTACACAACGGTGACTCTTCAGTATTCTGCTCTTTCAATACACAACAATGACCATCATGCTTCCAAATGATGAACACTTTGATTTAGTCTGTCCTGTTGGGTGCAGGTGACTTACTGTTGTTTCTCATCAGAGGAGAAATTTGCAAATGCATATCCCTTTTATAGTACCAATGTCCTCAAAGAACAAGTGATCAGCACCCATAATCCCCATTTGCGAATGCCTCTTCAGAATAGTAAACAGCCACAGCTACATTCCCTCCAAACTTTCGACCATGAAGAGATGACTTTGCTTTTGCAGAGCCCAATGTGTCAGAGTACTCAATAAAAACCTGCAATATCCAAGCAGGCTGGTTTAGCAGTATTCCTCAAAGCAGAAAAATAATTTTTGCCCATAATGGGCCAAATACTCAGCATGGACTATTGCCAGTCTCCTTAAGTATAAACCTACTCAAGATGAAAAACATACAATAGCACAATATTTGCAGTTCTATTGATCTATAAATTTTGAAGGTGTCTTTTCCCCAAGACAGATACAACAGTTTTATAAAAGGTTGAAGGCTTCCAACAACTATGGACACAATGGAGAACCAAAATGTTTGCTGATAGGCAGCAAAGAATTTCAGAACCACAGATTCTTGAGCCCAGGACTCCAATGAATCTCATGCAAACCCCCACTGAATACAAGTTTTCTCACCACTTTGTACTTCTGCAATATTATCAAATGCTGTTTGGATGTTGCTAGATTGAGTCAAAGAGTGCTTACATGCAGACAAATAGCCAATTCTCTACCATAGCCTTATGGCCATTTGTTTCATCAATTCTTTGCACAGAACAAGACAATTCAGGCCACAGCAGGATGTACTAGGGGACTCTACCTAAGTTCTTGCTGCTTGGAAGGAAGGTCCTCTACTTAAAAAGAATGGCCCCTACTTGAACTATTCCTGAGAAGGTATCCAAGCCAAGCCAATGCCCTCATATACATGCATTGCACATCTAATTTGCCACTTTGCAGTATTCACATTCGGAAGGGAAAAAGGGAAGGTGAAGATGTAGATCACAGACTTTGCCTACACCAGGAACTTCTTCACCAGTGGGTCCCGGTCTAGGGATAACAACTTCCACAAGATTCCCTACACAAGACAACAATTTCGTCAGGAACTCAGCGTAACAATAGGGGCATAATCTACTGACAAACAAACACTTTAGTTCAGACCATCACCAGTTGGACAAATCTGGGCCTCATAAGCCAACATATTGCCTAGAGTCCAATTCCATCTATACAAATGACTGCATAGCTACAACACACTGCCCTCTTCTAAATTGTGTGTGTACTTGTGGCCGCAAGGTAATACAAGGCATATCCATATTGTGCATCCATCCCAACCAGATATGGCAAGAATTGTGATGGCCATATTCTGGCACAAAAACAACTGACAGGTTCTTGTATGCAAATGTGGATGTTATGTGATCTGCCAGGTATAAAAGACATACCAAACTTGCCACATTCCTCCCTCATGTCTTCTAGAATGTCATCATACTCTTCATCATCCTTCAGCTCATCTGCTGATACAACCTGTCAAATTACTCCAAACAGATTAATTGAATCAGCTCCAGACACAACAATAAATTCTCAATTTGGAAGCGGTTCAGACAGGTGTTTCCATGTAAGATACACCCAGTATTGCAGACTTACCTGTGTCAAGGCAACCACCTTTGTAGGTGTCTCAAGTGTATTGGAAAGACCATTACCCATACCAGGTAGCATGCTGGCCATCAAACCAGGTGGAATGCCTGACATCATACCCAAGCCACCAAGAGCAACTGCATTGGCCCCACTTGCTTGCAATGCCAACTTCTGCATTCCACAATCATTACTATTAATTCAACAACCTTCTGCAGGGTGTGAATGTCTCAAAGGAAAAAAAAACAAAACAAAGAAGCTGAAACTTCACAAAATACGTTGTCCAGAAGCAGTATACAATGACTACATGTAAGCAAATATATTCCAAAATTGAGAATGGCTTGAAAAAGAAAAAGTTACAGTATACCTGGATCGCTATATGATGCTGTGCCTGTGCCAACACATTTGCTTGATCAGGTTTTGGCTGTCCACTGCTATCAGAGACAACCAACAGACAAGTTTCAATCATTGGATCCAGCAGTAGAACTATTGGATGATTGAGCTTTTGAACCCTCTACAGCAAATGTCCAATCCCTGTGACTATATTCTACAATCTCACAATCAAATAAGAAAAAGATAAGTACTGAAAAGTTCTCCATATTTAGGAATTATTATTAGGACAATAAGGTTGTGAATCTTTCAGACCTGGTAACATATCAGCAAACAGGTAAAAGATGAAACACAAGCCTTGAGCGAAGAAAAAAACAAAACAAAACCAAAATGCAGTTTGAACAACAGCAGCAATCACAGACATGTTGAGAGAGACCTTCAACCGCATGTATGATATTCACTAGCTATGAAAGAAGAAAACAGGCCTTCTTCCTGGTATTCAGTCATAGCATTTCATATCAAGTTTAAACATGCATAAGCAGGTGTATGTAACAGACATCATGTTGGTCAAACACATTGAAGTTTTCTATTACATACCCCACCTCAAAGAGTGCAACACTCATTTCAAAATCTAGGGATAATCAATTGCACTGCTAGGCATTCACATCATCCTTGAGACTCTTAAAAGCTACAAAAATGTCCATTTACTTATAAAAGTTCAACAGCATTAGCCCAGAGTCACTTATCTCTTCCTTTTCCCTGAAGCAGTGCGCAGGTCATATCCACAAAATATGGTGCTGATAACTTAAGGTGAAGTACACAGACACAACAATGAAATACAAACCTGGCAGATGCTCGACGAACACTTAGGGTTTTATCGCCCATCTTCAAACCATTAAGTGCAGCAATAGCAACATCTGTTACAGCTGGGTCCTGCAGGGCAAATAAATTTACTACTCTGAAACAGGAATCTGAAGATCGCAAGTGCGATCACATTCCCAAGAATGAATCATCAATAGACACAGACTTGAGTGTTACCTGGTAAACACAGAAACCATAGCCTTTTGAATTCCCTGTATCCCGGTCTTTGACGAGATCAAAACCCCGCAATGGCCTGAACAACATAAGCAAATGAAAAAAAAAGGTTTCTTACTAAACAATGATTGCCCTCTCAGGAATTGTTGCTACCAGAGCAGCATCCAAATTCATCCAACTTAAGAGAACAAATACATGACTGAATGAAGAGGGAACTGGATTGGAACAAGCAGGATGGCACAGCTACCCAAATGACTCAAGTAACTCCTTAATTTGAACCTCTGCCAGATAGTATGGCAACCCTCCAACAAAGACACGATCAGGTCCATCAGCACCCCCAGCCGCACTCCTGCCAAGAAAATAGAATAGAGAACATGTGTCCCTTAAGTTCATTCCTATCAGTAGGAAAACCTCCAAGATAGAGGAATCACCATTTTGGCTTAAGGCTGTTAAACACACTCGACAATAGACTGCTATATAGGTGATAGCTTTCCTTGACAGGAAACATGTCTGACTCCAACATACTCCAGAACTTAATTACAACATAAAGAGCAATGGGAATGCCAAACAGCCTATGGAAAATTGACAGCATACCCAGGAGTAAGCCCAACAGCTGCAAGATTGAGATGAGGACTGGGTTGACTTGGACCAAGAGTAGCAGCCATGGATGGATTGTAATCACTTGGTCTCCGTACCCTTACAGAGACTCCCTGAGTAAAATTCTCCAGATGGTCAATATCCTCAAAAATGGCTTACACAGAACATGGACAAACAAACAACAGCAGCACATGCCAAACTGTCAATCTCCTCAAAATCAATCAATTACAAAGAACATACCCAAACACCTTTAGTGTCTCAATAGAAGCCACAATTTATTAGGAAAGGATTCCACAGAAATTCAAAATTCTAGAACAATGTTGAAAAGGAATCATCATCCTATGTCAAATGTTTCAAGCTAGACATTCTTCAAAGAACATGCATGCACTGCAATCAATATATCTTTCATAAGAATAGAGAAATCTCCATTCTCACGATGAAGAAGAAAACAGCAAGGTTAACACTTCTTCAGGAAGCCACAGAAAGAACCAGTCAAGGGGAGATACAAAACAAAACACGAAAAACACACAGCGGTATGAACGAAAGTGCCAGTCTCACACCTGTTCAGGGACCATCAACAGTAGCATGTATGATAGTGACTTAACTATCACACCTTCCCC
>Ga0209611_10015332_pt1 | contig 10019 bp, 11 predicted proteins | sample S1TSphgellanicum_3_FD_187693 | JGI IMG/M metagenome (GOLD analysis project Ga0209611, IMG submission 187693) | Host-associated microbial communities from peat moss isolated from Minnesota, USA - S1T2_Fc - Sphagnum magellanicum MG (SPAdes) (version 2) | ecosystem: Host-associated > Plants > Peat... | reverse complement strand
TCATTGATTTGTGTTTTGTTTTTTGTTTTGGTATTCTTGAAGGTTGCATTTGGTGCAATGTTTGATTTTGTTTGTGTTTTATTGTGCAAACTTTATAATAAAATATTTTTTCATTAAAACATTATTTTGTACATCATTTTTGCCTTATGATGATGAATGAATGAAATATTTATTCTTGCTTGTAAATGTTTGCATTAATTTGTTTTAAAGATCCAAGTTCAACAACACACATTCCACATTCATTATATAAAACATTTGTTTGTTTGTCCATCCTTGGCCTTGTTGAACATTTGTGTAAAAAATGGAAGGCCTTAAGGAAAATGACAAGAAATTAATGAAAAATTTAAAATGTGAAATATTCATGAATGAAACTCAATTTGAAGATGATGTAATGGAAGAAACTCAAGAAAATACAAGTTTGCAAATTGAAAGGAGGACAATGTCAATAAATGACGAAAAAAGAACCAAGCAAATTTTTTTGTTTCCAAAGAGCCTTTTAAAAAGGTGATGTGGAGCATTAAAAACGTTTTTGAAGTTCTAGGAACGTTGTTGGTGGCATTGGTGGTAATGGCAACACTATTGAAATTTAATGTTGTTTTGTTGATGTTATTATAGAAGTGAACATTTTTTTTTTTCCATTTTTTGTGTAATAGGTGTTCAAGTAAACAATTTGATAGGTGTGTAGATGATTGAACACAATCAACAACATTTAAAAACTTCTAGGTCTTATTGACATATTATTTTCACAATGTTCTGCCTTAAGATGGGTTGCATGTTAGCAATACCATTTTGGATAAATGAATGTCCTTTCCAATAGACAACACATGAATGTGAGTAATCTACATATGATTTTTCATGAAGTTTTGAATCTACATGTGTTTGAAATTTTGTATTTGATTAGAGTATACAATCTTGACTTTATTTGAAATTTGAATATTGAAACATATATTGTCAAATTTGCATTGATAAATTGCTTACATGCATTGGTTATACTTATAATTTCAACTTTTTAATTGTTAACATATTTTAAAACATGAAAATGTGCATTAATAAAACATCATATTAATTCACTATTGTAATGAATGTGTATGTGATTTGACGAAGATCCATAATCATTATTTCTAGTGATGATTATGGGGAAAAAAAAAACAAGGAGAGGTTATGCATAGTGAAAAATGAGGGGAAGGCCAATCAAAAGCTTGAAAAGCTTTGAATACAAGGAAAGAAGACTGAAATGGGAATATCTTGAATGAACTGGAACCCATAGTTCTTGGGTTTTGAAATGTTTTTCAAAAAACCAAAACGAATGGTTCTCTGATTTTGTAATATTTAAGTATAGAAAAAGCCTTGAGTACAAGCCTTTCTGTGATTTGAGATTTGTGCCTAAAAGTAAGTAGGCCGAAAGAACAAGTTGAAAGTCATGAAAGGGCTTGTACTCAACTCCTTTTCCTACATAAAGAAAAGTTGGGATTTTTTCATTTTTTAAAAATAGTGACAAATTGACTAATACTCTCTATTGATAAAAAATCCTAGTATAACATGGTTGGTACCTTCCACCAAAGAAAATCTTTGACACACCTTTTCCCACTTGCCACCTTGTGCTCCCCACACCATGCCAAGCTCCTCTTGTGTCGATTCCTTTAGCTTTTAATTACCTGCACACCCCACAACACACTTGGTTAATCCTAAAGTCCCAACCATTCAAGATGGATTCAAACTCACTACTTCAACTTGCTAGACCCTATTATCAAGGCTAAGTTTTAATCTAACTTGGAGCCAACCTCAGCCCAACTCCTAGAGTTCAACCACATTGCTACAAGCTAAATCAGCCCTAGGCTAACTCATGGGCTTTCTGAGACCAACTCCCAAAGCTGTTCCAAAAGACTTAAACTAAGACAACCTGAGTTGTCCAAGGCCAACCCTCTCTTAAGATTTGGGCCTTAAAGTTTTTAAAGGAAAACTTTTAATTATCCCAAACGTTTTAGCGAGCTCGCCCCCTTTGGGGTGACCCAAGATAATGTTTAATTGTCCATTGAGGGTTTTAAAAGGATGGTGCCCCGCACCATAATCCCAAAAACAACTCCTAGTTGTTTCTTTTGGCCAGCAAAGCTTAAAATTCACCTTAACCCATCCAGAGCCTGAAATCTAAATGTCTTCCAATTCCTAAAAAAATCAAACCTCACAAAGCCATTTCTGGCCTAAGTTTCATATCACCTTAATGCCCCACTAAAGTGGTCTCAATATGAGGCCCACATCCACTTAAGACATTTCTTAAGCAAAAAGGCATAGGGCATGTCATTCACCGACACCTTTGGGAGGTCTATGACATAATGCACATGTTACCCTTGTTATGGCAAGCCGCACCTTTTGCCACCTCTCTTATTTCAAGCCTTTAGGAAAATAACTAATTCTTGATTTAGGTACCATTTCACATCCCAAGCTCCTTTCCTTTTGGATGCAGGACAATTCTTAGACAATTTTCCTATTCATCTATATGTTAATCCCTTAAATTGCACCATAAACCCCTCTTGGGCTTACTTTTCTTACTGAGCAATAATCCCCCTATTTGGGCCCCTCAAAACACACTTGAGGGTTAAGTTTCATGCCTAGGCATGTTCTTTGAATGACCTTAGGCAACCACGCCAAGGTATGATTATTAAATGCACCAACAAATAGTGTTGATTTGGGTTTAAACAAGTCGAACCCCTTTTGCTTTAGAAGGACATGGTTTGTGACTCCAAGCATTAGAAACTTCACTCCCACAAGTTTATTTTCAATTCAGGGGCATGACATTTAACGTGTGCACATCACTACCCCAATCTCGCTTAATCAAACCTTAAAAAAATTTCTTTCAAGTTCAATCCTTAAATCCAATTCTGTTGGTTGTCATCTCTTCAATTTAAACCTCACTTACTTTTTCCATGGTTTGCCCTATTTCATATATCTTGACTTCAAATCGACTATCATTTTGCCCTAGCTTTAATTTAAATATACACCCATTTTTTAAACTTTCGTGCTCACCCCCCACCTTCTAGAGATTGATGTCCTCATCAACACTATGTTGATGTATTGGATTTATCCTTGTGTGTTTTTCTATTGCCCATCTCATGGCCACACTCCTGCTTAAACCTTTTGACCATTTTTGGCAAATGATATAAATGAACATGCTTCATCCACTATGACTTTTTGGGGTGACATCCTTTCCACTTGACTAGATATTGCTTGCCAATTCTCCTAGTTTGTCTTACAACTAGGATGCATTCCATTTCCCCTACTAACTTATGTTCGATGAGGTCAAATCTTGGGTGATAGGCCTGTTTTTTGTCCTTCCTTTTCTTGTCCTCATGAATTGGTTTCAATTTGGACACATGGAAAGTCGAATGGGCTACTAACGTCATTGGCAGCTGCAAAGTACACATATTGGGGTGGGGTTTGTGCATGATCTTATAAGGGCTTGTGTACTTTGGAACAAACTTATTCTCAAAAGTTTTGAGCATCTTAAAATCCTTTATGTTTAACCACACTAGGTCCCCCACCTTGAATTCTATGTGCCTTTGTGACTTATTGGTTTGTTTTTCATAACTCATTTACACCTTTTCTAAAAGTTTGATGGCTCATTATTTCCTCTCTTCAAGTTCTTCGGCCATCTTTTTGGCCTCCTTGCCACCCTCGCAATGAGTGCTTCTTTGTTTTAGGAATGGCTAAACCCATGGGTTGTTTTACTTCAACTCCCAGGGCTAATTCAAAGTGATTCATTTTTATGACTGAGTGTTTTGTGAAGTTGTAACAAAACTCCGCCAAACCCAAATGGTCGCCCCAATCCCTATGATCGCGGATGATATAATTATGAAAATATCGAATCAAAATCTCGTTTGCTCTTTTTGTTTGGCCATCAGTTTGTGGATGGAAAGTGGTACTAAATTTTAGTTTCATCCATGCCTTCTTCATTAACAATGTCCAAAATTCCAACATGAATTTCACATCCTAGTCATTCACTATGACCTTCGGCATCCCATTATGCTGAACTCACATGTCAAAAAATAGTTTTGTCGTCCCCATCACCATGGCATTTGTTTGGGTTGGTGCAAATTTTATTAATTTCGAAAACCTATCTACCACTACAAAGATGCATGCATCCTTGCCACTTTGGGAGACATGTCATAAAGTCCATTGAAAGGCTTTCAAATGGACTTGATGGGATTGGGAAGGGCCTATATAACCTGGACTTCTTTTTATGTATCAACTTGGTACTTTAACATTTTACGCATGTGCGAATGTAATGCTCTACCTCTTCATTCATTTTGGGTCAATAGAAAGTTTTCCCCAACAACTCCTTTGTTGTTTTCTCACCATGATGTCCCACCATGGGCGCATCATGCACTTTTTGTATAACCTTTAATTGTCTGTAACTTTCCCTCTAGCACATAGACTTGTGATTACTTCCATTTTAGCAATCCGTCTAAGAGGGTGATCCCTTTAACCTTCTTTTTTTAATGCAAGTCATTAAAATAACTTTGCGCCAACCAATCTTCCATGTGCACTTTTCATATCTTCCTTTCTAACTTGCTTTCTTTGATGAACATGGCTTAGAAGATTTGAATGCTCTCCCAAAGCATCTCCCTTTAATATTCCTCTTTACAACTTAACTCATATGACATTACATTATTTTTGTCAAGTTTATGGATCACTTTCATGTTCATAAGGGCCAAGGTGTCATGCCACCGTAACTACTTCGCCATGGCCTTTGGTTGGGTTTCAAAATACTTCAAGGTTACATTATTCGTGAAGACTTTAATCGTATGAGAACCCAAATACTGCTACCATGCCTTCAAGTAACTCACTACCATAAATAACTCCTTTTCATGAGTTGGCCATCTCAATTGGGCCCATGCTAGTTGTTTACTATTAAAGGTGATTGGATGTCCTTTTTGCATCAGGACCCTGCTTATCACAAAACCACTTGCATCCATGTGTATTTCAAAAGGCTTTACAAAATCGAGAATCATAGCATAAATGTTGATGACAACTTCCCCTTTAATAGTTCAAAAACATTTTATTGTTCATCTTTCCACTCGAACAAACCTTCTTTTTTCAAAAGGTCGATGGGTGGTTTTGCCAATGCAAAAAAATCTTTTATGAACTTTCTGTAGAAATTGGCTAATCCTAAGAAAAACCTAACCCTTTTGGCCAAATCTGGGCTTTGCCATTCCTTAATTGATTCAATTTTCTTTGGGTTAGGCCTTGCCCCTTCCCAAGACAACACATGTCCTAAGAAGTCCATCTCTAAACTTACAAATTTGTTCTTTGCCCGATTGGCATATAGTTTGTTTTCTTTGAACTTTTGCAACACAAACTCCAAATGTGTCACAAGTTCCTCTGTGGACTTGGAATACATCAAGATATCATCTATATAAATGATTACAAACCCGTCTAACTTTTCATGAAAAAAAGAGTTCATCAAGGTTGTGAAAGTTAACGAGGCATTACATAGCCAAAATGGCATGGTTAAAAACTTATAAGAGTTGTACCTTGTACTTGTGGCCATCTTTTCCACATCCGCATCTTCCACGTGGATTTGATAATAGCTCGACTTCAAGTTGATTCGACTAAAATAAGAAACCCCATTTACACGACCAAAGAGATCATCAATTTGGGGCAAAGGGTAATTGTTTTTAATGGTGATTTTGTTTAAGGCATAGTAATCTATGCACATGCATAATTTCCCATCCTTTTTATCTACAAACAAGACATGCAATCCATAAGGTGATTTGCTCAGCCTAATGTATCCCCATTCCATTAAGTTATTTATTTGAGCCTTGAATTCTTGTATTTTTTTTTATTATGATGATAAGGCGATTTAAAAGGTGGTGCCAACCCAAACACCACTTTGATTTTATGGTTCACATTGTGAAAAGAAAGTAAATGTTTGGGGAGGTCGTTTGTTAGGACATCCAAAAATTTATTAATTGTGTAGGAAATACAAATAGGTTAAGACTTAGTCCCCTTGGCTTTAAACTTGGCACTAGATTCATCCACATGCATAACAATTAAAAATGAGGTATCCTACAATTCTTGCAAGGAGACCAAAATGAATACCTACCTTAACTAAACTAGCCTAGTATTCAACTTCTAAACTAACAAACCTATTTACTAACCTAGTAATGATTCTTAACTTGAGGCTTCCTCTCAAAACATCTATATAGTAAGCATTTAGAAAGGTGTTCCCTAATATGGCCTCTATGCCATCTTAGGTGTAAACCATGAGGTTCTTTGCAAACTTCACCTTGCCACATTCCAAAACGACTCCCAACACCACTTCATTTGTTGGTGTCACGACTCCTTGTGCTAAGTGGACCTTGATGGGTTTGGCACCCTTTTTGGCCACCCATCCAAATTGAATTACCACACTTGGGCTCACAAATGAGTGCATGGCTCCTAAATCAAAAAGACATAACACCCCAATAGTTCTTACCTTGAACATAAGCAAGATTAAATTGGGGCCAATTTGGCCACACTTGCCTTTCAAACAAACCCCCCTTACGCCCAGTCCTAATTTAGCTTTTCGTAGTCCTTCACAAAGTGTCCCAACTCTTCATAGTTGAAATTCCGAACTTTGGCAACATCTTGCGACTTCTTTTCCATTGAAGTTCCCTTGTCCTTAAGCGGATTTTTATCCCACTTTTTTTTTGGGCCCCTCTTTGGGCCACTTGCAGCCTACATTGCACTTCCGATACTCACTCTTGTAATGAGCTACAAAACTAATGGCGTTCCTGCCTTCTTGTGCATGGAATCATCTTCCATGCAATCCACAACCTTCATCATCACTTGACAAGTTGCAAGAACCTCGTTTCTTTGCAAGATGGCATTGCAAGCCCATAGCTACAAGCCATGTAGGAAGGCCACCTTCTACACATACTCTTCTTTCATAGGGATGAGGCTCAACAATAACACAAAGGTTTGAACATACCTTCCCAATCCTCTAGGTCCATCAAATTGGCACAAATTCAAAAGTTCTTGGCCATCTTTAAAGTTTTGGTTGTGAGGTGCAAACTTCTCATTCAACTTGGCCTTGAATGCGCTGCAAGGCAAAATGCCCATTAGGTTTGGTTCAACATCCTTTTGATTTGTCCACCATTCTAAGGCATGATTTCTTAGAAAAGATTGCGCCACCTTAAGTCAATCAACATTTGTGTTGATCGTTTGGGATTCAATGATTTAAAGCACCCAATGGCCAACATTTTTTGCCTCGGTATCCTTTCTCATGAAAAGATCAGGCATCTAGGTTTTTATTGCCTCCCTACTTGGCCCCACCCCCTTTTCCTTGTGAGCCTTTCTTAACTCCAAAAAGAGCTACATGTTGGTTTCTTTTTTGCTTACCACTAGGTCCTTTAGGACCTTTAAGGCTTCTACCATGGCATTCATGGACAACACAAAAAAGGCTTCTTCTACTTGTTGGGCCCTAACTTTACCCCATTCTGCTTCCAACTCCACCAAGTTACCTTTTTTGTAGCTTGGAAAATCCCTTTAGCCATAAGCCGCAACCTCACCTTTCAAGCCCTTTTCGTTGCTTGGGCTTCTTGGGTTGCTTGAGCCTTTTGGGCTCTTCCATCCGCTTCAAAGCCTTGATTGGTTTCTTTGGGATGTTAACCTTTTTCGGATTTTCCTTTTCCTTTTCATTTGATTCTAAAAAGTTGAAGGTGGATCCAAGCTGCTTCACAACTTGGGTGTTGTCCTTGGAGGTTCCGCCCTTGGAAGATTCTTTTTTTGTCGATGCCTCTCCTTCCCCACTTTCAGGGTTGAGGGGTTTGGAAGTCTTTTCCTTTTCATCCTTCGATGTTCTAGGAAGCTTTTTGGTAGAGCTTACTTCGACTACTATCATTTGCTTAGCCAACTTTTTTGCCTTGTGAACCTCCTTTACAGCGGCCTTCTCTACCTTGACTATTGCCATTTCAACTTGGTCCAATGTGGGTGTTTTATGATGGGGGACTTGGCAACTACCTCTTCTCCCATCTTCACGCTCTACCGGAACAAGATTTAGCTCTGATACCATATGACACACCTTTTCCTTTTTGCTACCTTGCGCTCCTTGTGTCACGCCAAGGTCCTCTCGTGTGAACTCCTTTAGCTCCTAGTTACTTGTACACTACATGGCACAATTGGTTAGTCCTGAAGTCCAGACCACTCAAGACAAAGCTCAAACTCACTACTTCGATTCACTAGACCCTGCTATCGAGGCTAAATCTTGGTCTAACTTGGAACTAGCCCTGTCCCAACTCCCAAAGTCAAACCACATGGCTATAAGCCCCACATCCGCTTAAGACGCTTCTTAAGCGGAAGGGCATGTCAATCCCGCTCACTGAAAACAGGTTTCTTCAGGCAGGTAAGGGAGCTGAAAATACAAAGGAAAAAATCCAGCCAGTGCTTTACAGAACTGGAACCCATGGTTTTAGCGTCTTAAGCGGAAGGGCATGTCAATCCCGCTCACTGAAACCAGCTTTCTTCAGGCAGGTAATGGAGCTGAAAATACAAAGGAAAAATCCAGCCAATGCTTTACAGAACCGGAACCCATTCTTTAAAAATTCAAAGAACCGCACAACAGCGTCCCGACCCTCTAAAACTGGGACCGGGCCATTTTCAGTCACGGCTTATGGGCCGGGTTTCACGAATCCGGTTCCGTAGGACTCACCGTTTTCCGAGGTGGAACAGGCCCGGTTCGCAAGGACTCTGTACTGGTTTTCTGTTTTCCTAGGTGGAATGGGCCCGGTCAAATAGTCGGTTTGGTGCAGTCGGTGCTGGGGTCGCTTGTTCGTAGGTGGAACGGGCCCGGTTAGAGAACGGGTGCTCGCCCCTGTCGTCTTTTGCGTGTCAGGGGTCGAAGAACCCTAAAATCATGCACAAGTTTTTCTGAGATGCGACATCCGATCGTGGGTGATCGCGATTTGGAGCTCGCACTTCGCTACATTCGATCGTGCATGCAAATTTAAGCTTGCAATCCGTGCGTGTTGTGAAGTCCTTGGAGTTGTTGTTGTTGGTGGTGGTGGTGGGGAGAAGAGCTGGCCTCGTTTTCGGGTTCTGCGGGACCGGAAGTGTCCAAGGTGGGCCTTCGATCCAAACTTGGGAGTAACGGCGGCAGCGGTCATAGCTCAGCTGGAGTCTTGTTGAAGGAGGAGCTTGCTGAAGCGCCGAGAAGGCTGAGAGAGGCGGAACGACGGCGGGGCTCAGAGGAGGAGAAGCGTCCTTCGACTAGCATCCAGAAGCGGCGAAATTGCATTTGCGATCCGCAGAGCCTAACCCTGCTGCATTGGTGCATGGGGATGGCGGCGTTCTTGTCTTTGGCTGCGATTGCAGTTGCAGCGATCTTTCATAACTTCGTCGGTTCTCCTGTGTTTGCTGCCAGCGAAGAAGGGAAAGAGGTATGTGTTTCCCCGCGAGCCTTTCTTTCCTTTCTATATTGTTCGGAATCGTTCTTTTTCCAGTGAAGATCTACGTCCTGTGTGAGTGAGAGAGTAATCTGTGCGTGTATGTAGCGGCAAATTCTACTGCATCCCGGACAGGTGTTTAGATCGATTGCATTGTTTGTAGGGTTTTTCTTTAGGGTTCTTAGGATTTGTCGGAAGCATCAGAACGATGACATCATTCTCTGGTACATGGTGTCAGGTGCTTGGAACTTGGAACCTTTTGTGTCCATGTTGTCTTTTACATCCCAGGGTTTGTTGGAAGTATATGAACTATACCATCATGCTCTCTGGTACATGGTGTCAAGTCATTGGAACTTGGAACCTTTTGTGTCCATGTTGTCTTTTACATCCCATCTTACTTGGATCTTAAATTCCAGGGTTTGTGCGAAGCATCTTTTACATTCCAGGGTTTGTCGTAGGTGACACATGGAAGCGTAATAAAGCTGCAGCATGAACGCACCAAGTTTCGTTTGCATTCACATGAGGTACCATATGGCACTGGCAGTGGACAGCAGTCTGTGACTGGCTTCCCAACTGTTGAAGATGCCAACAGTTTCTGGG
>Ga0209611_10015331_pt1 | contig 10020 bp, 7 predicted proteins | sample S1TSphgellanicum_3_FD_187693 | JGI IMG/M metagenome (GOLD analysis project Ga0209611, IMG submission 187693) | Host-associated microbial communities from peat moss isolated from Minnesota, USA - S1T2_Fc - Sphagnum magellanicum MG (SPAdes) (version 2) | ecosystem: Host-associated > Plants > Peat... | reverse complement strand
GTAAATTCGCCAGAAAAAAAACGCTGCTCTAACCACGTACAGAAATCTGATGAGTCTGTTAAATTTTAGTCAATTATGGCTACTGAAGATCTCAGAAAGCAATTGATTTTAGCACATTTCATTTTTTAATGAAGCTTTTTTGGCTAACTCATTTATAGCCAACAAGAAAACGTTGCTTGCAAGTTGCAACCTACGCAAGCAGAGATTGTCTACTCGCAGTTTGCAGGACTCTATCTCTTGAAATGTTTTGTGCTCATAGTAAGCAGAGCTCCATTTCCGTTCTCCGTTGTTGCACTTCTTCATTGTCGCTTCAACTTCCAGCTCCTTGTCTTGACTCTCTCTAACACACTTTCTGTGGCTGCTGCTTCAACTTTGTTTCATTTTTCAGTCGCACTCTTAAGATCTACAGGTGCTTCGACTTTGTATCGTGTTTGCACTATCTACCAGCTGCTACTACTCCTTTTATATATATATATATATATATTTGTTTTCGTTGTAGCTTTTCTTTTCTTTTCCCCAATATTGTCATGGAGCTAAAGAAACTGTGTACTCGCCGTGTGCAGGCCTCCTTTGCAGGACTCATCTGTTGAAATGTTTTTGTGTTTTGTGGCCATAAGTAGAGGCCCTTTTCCACTCTCCGTTGTTGCACTCTTTCATAATATTGTTGCTTCAACTTCCAGCTCCTATCTTTACACTCTCTAGGCTAATTGACTTTCTGTGGCTGCTACTTCAACTTTGTTTGTCTTTGTACTCTCGAATCTCTACCTCTGCTACTGCTCCTCTCAACAGAGCTGCTACTGCTCTTCTCAACTTTGTTGTTGTTGTTGTTCTTTTCTTTTCCCTTTTTTTTCGTGTAGCACAACGGTAGACCCGACCTGACAAGCCGTTGGCACCCCCAAGTCACTCTCAATGGCGGAGGCTGAACAGGACTCTCAGCTGCACACCATTGGGTTTGAACCGAGAACCTCTCGGTTTTGAGGTCCCAGGTCTCAACAGGGGCTGTATCGACAGGGAGCCATCGCCCCTAGGGTTCTTTCAACTCTGTTTTTCGACTTTGCACTCAAGCCATGTGTTGTTGATTCAACTTGTTTCATTTTCTAGTTGCATGTTTTAGATATCCTATTGTTTTGATTTGGTATTGTTTTGCAATGTCTACCAGCTGCTACTAGCTACTGCTTCATATTTGTTTTGGTTGTAGTTCTCTCCATCTGCGAGCCTTTGACGCTTTGTTCTTTTGTAAATCTTTCTAGCTGTTGGTAGAACTATATTTTGACGTGAGGTCTGGGTACTAGCAAGGGGCTGCATCATGGCGGGATTTAGTGATGGCAACTGTAGTGAACCCGACGACACATGTAGCGAACCCGACGACAATTTAGTGATGGCAACTGTAGTGAACCAGACGACACGATTTAGTGATGGCAACTGTAGTGAACCCAACGACACATGTAGCGAACCTGACGACACTCGTGGATTGGAAGAGCTTCTTGCGATTCTCAAAACCGCAAAGCTGCTAAATGCATTAGATTTTACTGGTCCAAACAAGGGTCATCCAGATAGGTGTGAGGTTGGAATTTCGTTTGGAGCACGCACATTTCTAGTTGGACCGCAACTAGAATACACAAACTTTTTCCAGGCGATAAGTGAAAAAACAAATATGATGAACATTCGCATATTTAGCGATCTTTCTCAATCCAATGCTGATTTCTATGGACATCTCTTTGCAGCTTTGCGCAAAAACGTGTGGCAACTAGTTTTTGTACTACACGTGGATGGCTCATCGGACTTTCAGCCTAATTTCGAGATTCTGATGAACCAAGTTGCGGTCATGCTTGAGCATAACACTAGTTTGGAAAAAATTACACTCAATATTTCGTCCGTTGGATCAATCCACGGTTTAGGCGGTATTGGTTTGCAAAGACTTGTCCAGCCATTGATTGCGGATGCAAATGGTCATCAAATGAATTCAACTCTCATTGACCTCCATTTTTCCGTTGGTTTGAATGACGAATCTCTCATGATTTCTATGAACTCCCTCGCGAGAATGCTACAGAGGAACTCATCACTGCAAACGCTCGGGGTGTGGGCTCCTTCAAAGCAGTACTCCATCGCCACTCTTGCAAAAGCACTCGAAAGCAATCGCACGCTCAAGAATCTATACGTTGGAGGGGGTGTCCTCGACTTCGAAAGATTGGTCCAACCATTGACGACAGATGAGAACAAGCAACAAAGCAATTATACTCTCATCAAACTCCAGCTTGAAATGCGCAACCAAGGTGTGGAACGAGATGAGATGCTTCGGAGAAACATGTCTGTTGTAGATTCCCTCACGAAAATGCTGCAAAGTAACTCATCGTTGAAGGAGTTGCGTATCAGCCCATCACCGTTTTTCACTGAACAAGATGTGTGTGCACTCATTACGTCCTTGGAGAAGAACTATTCTATTCAAGTCCTAAAACTCCCAATGGGTGTAAGCGACAATGTGTTTCGCGCCATCATGGATATGCTAGTGGTCAACAAAACCTTGAAAGAGATCGATTGGGGGTATTATCGATCTTTCCAAGAAGGCAAGTGTGCGGTTGTGGAGCAGGAGCTAAAAAAGAATGCAATAGTGTACGAAGAGTCGATGTCCCTATTGAAGGACCTACCAATGGTGAAGGCAACATCTGCTCGAGTATTTTTGTGCGGCTATCCATTTGCAGGTAAAAATTGGTGTACAAAAACCTCCCTTAATAAGTAAACACTTAGTTTATAAAAATTTGTATCCTTCATGGTCATGATCAAGTTTTTAGACATTTGTTGCGCTGTGGCAAAGCTCAATTGAATGTTTTAAGTAGTCCAACATAAGTTCACCACTACGGATGGTGGGTATGGGTGCATTAAGGGCTCAATTGAATATTTTAAGTAGTCAAACATAAGTTCACCACTACGTATGGTGGGTATGGGTGCATTGAGGGGGCATGTGAATGTTTCAATGGTCAATAATTGGAAGTACCTAATTACGTAGGTTGAAGGTTTTCGATAAAAGCGAAATAGTGTCATGTTGTAAATCATTGTACCTTCTTTTATGAATTAAAAAATTTAGCTTCACATGTATGGTTGTTGCTCATATTATTACGTGGATGGTTAAGGGTTATATTGATGTATGTTTTTGTGATTAATTTTTTGGAACATAATATATTGTTGTCTTTAGAAATCTATCCATGATTTTCTCACATCTTTTGTTGTTGTGCACTTGTGCGATCATGAACTTTTATGTAGGAAAAACAACTTTGAAGAACACCATGATTCGTTGCATAACTGATGGGAGCATATTTCACAAACTTTTCCTCATCCCAAGCAAAGATTTTTTGTCAAAACTAATGGATGGACTTCGACAATCACAACGCACATGTGGCATTGAAATATCTGAGTTGAAAGAAATGAACGGAGTGAACTTGGCCATATGGGATATGGCAGGTCAAGAAGATTTTCATTCTTTCCATGATTTCATGTTTCCCAATCTCAATGGCACAAGTTATCCATCTATATTCCTTTTGGTTTGTAGCCAAATCAAACAAGAGGAAGGGAAGCTCGAAAAAAACATTCCAGATATTGAAAAAGAATTGGAGTATTGGCTTCGATTCATTGCTTCCAAAAATAGGAGGTCAAACATTTTCAAACCAAAGGCGATCGTGGTCTTGACCCACGCAGACAAGATTGGTGGGCTTAATGTTCGTGCGAAAGGTGTTGTCACAAATTTGAGGAAGAAATTCACAGAAGTGGTGGATGTGTCACCAGAACCCTTCATTCTTGATTCACATTCTTCTCCATCAAGTCGCCTCCTAGTTCAATCGATTCAAAACAATGTGCAAGATCTACTCAATGCATTGCCCCCGATGTACCAAGTGTGCACCACAATGAGGCTTGCCTTGAAAGATTGGATGTCTCGACATCCAAATAGCCCTTTGATGACTCAACACACATTTTCTGAGCTTTGTCAAGAGTTGCCAGATCTAACCATTGTTGATAAAAATGCAATGAAATTCATAATCAAATCAATTGAAGATCGACGAAAAGTTGTGGCAAAATGGCTGCATATTTCTGGTGATATCCTATTCTTTGAAGATTTGGATTTCATTGTGGTGGATGTGCAATGGTTTTGCCACCAAGTCATGGGGCACTTGATCAAGCTTAGTCATGATCAAATGCATGTGACAAATCACAGCTCAGCATTCACAAATGAAAATGGGTTCACAACAAAAGACTGTCTTCAAGACATTTTAGATGCTTCAGTAAAGGTTTTGCGCAGAGGGAAATTACAAAATGTCCAAACAGAACATTTGATACAACTCATGCTAAAGCTAGAATTGTGTTTCGAAAAATCGTGGGGGTACTTGGATGATGGTTTATTCATTCCCACCACTTTGACCAATCAAGGCATCAAAGGTGAATGGGATTGGCCAAGTTCCAACAATTCAAGTAAAATGATTTACTTTGGACGAAGGCTTGAATGTGATGATCAAGAATGCACCTTCATACCACCTGGTTTCTTTTGTCGACTGCAGGTGTGTGAAACATTTGAAATTTTGGTTTTAATTTCACTTTAAGGTTGGGTAAGAATGAATCATTGTTTGCAAATGTGTGCTTGGAGATTTCTCACCATTATGTGAAAACTATTTACTTCAAACCAAATTACAAGTTCTATGTACATGGCAATTTTGTAAGGTTAGTGGCGTAATGTTGTTGGGAAAGCATAAAGGTTGTGGGTATTTGTTGTTCAATGTTGGGGAGATAATGTGAATTATGTTATAATATATTTGTTTTACAAAGTCTCCGCCTTTCAAAAGAACAAAGCTACTTAATCTAAAGATGGAATGAAATTATATAGTTGATTATTTTGAAAAACATGGTAAAAATATTTTATGTGAAAATATTACAAAAAACTTTTGAAAAAATTCATTACCTTGGAACATTGATAGACATTAAATTGTGGTTCAAATTATAACCAAAAAATGCTTAGAAAAATCATATGTCGAACTATTACTTCTATGTGTCTAGTGATGTTCATCATTGATTTGTTATCCATGCAGGTTTTGTTGCACAACAAATTTCTAGAGCCAAATAATTGCATGGCAAGGGAGTACATCCTCAAAAAGAATTCCATTTTTATACTCTACAATGGTGTGGAGATTGTGGTTCAATATGATAGTGATGTGGCCACTCACATTGATGTATTGGTACGTTCCAAGGAGAAAACTTATGATGAAGCTTTGGATATTGTCCACAACCATGTCACAAAGCACATTCAAGACCTTCGAGGTGAATTTAATGGTTGCCAAGGAGTTGTATTGTTGGAGGGAATTGTGCGCAAAGATTGTGTGGAGCATCGACTAGATTTCACAAGCCGTTCAGATCAAGCAATCCTTGTTGAAGACTTGAAAAGATGCATTCTTGAATATGGACCATCTTACGAACATACTTGGCCTCGAGTGAAAGAAGAGAAATCTCATCATGTCATTCTTAATTGTTCAAGGTTTGAAACTGCTATCAATATGCTTGGAAGTGAAGAGAAAAATGACATGCGCAAAAGACAATCTTTAACATCCAAAAGGCATGAGTTTCATTACCACTCCTATGATGAATGTGATGGTTTGATAGTTTGTGAGTTTCACTTCCAAAGTTATGATCATGTACTCAATATTATTGCATTTGTTCGCAAATTGGGCTAAAATTGAAATAACAATTATTGTCACTTCGTGTTTTGTGGATTTTTTTGGCATTTCATGATACATTTTTTCAAAGATTATTTTGTTATAAAAATAAGAATCCTATCAGATGTAGTGAAAGTTAATTTCCCATGAAAATTTTGAGAATAAATCAGAGAGTTTTGGAATGGTGTTAAATGATCTAATGATGCATGTTGAATGGATTGTGAAAATAATGTGCGATGGTGATTTGGACATGTGCAGGGGATTCTTTGAATTCAACTTCACACACATGGAAAGTGTTAAAAAAAATAAGAACCCATATGAGGACCAAATGACAGAACTGAAGTCTCCTACTACTGAGAGCCTTGAGGTACTTACAAAGTCATAACAAAAATATCAACAAATAACCTAGTACCAACAAGCTCCATCAAAGATTTAATTATAAAGCTTAGTTCATCATTGTTCTTGGATCTTGTTGGATGCATATAAACATTGTGGACAATTAAACGCAACATATAGTTATGAAATTTTGTTATGTTGATTAAAATTTAATAGTGGCCTACTTCCTTCTACAATGTAGCTTGAACTTTTGTTGTCAATTCTAGTAAATGTTTGAAGGTGTTGAACTTCAACCTTAGATGTTTGTTTCACTAGATTTTAAAGCAAATGTATTTACCAATGAATAGTTATTGATCTTTTGTAGGAGCTTGATGTAACAAAGGTGGATCCACCAACATACTTGGAGCATATTGCAACAAAAATTTTCCAAAAGATTGGAACCATGATTTCATCAAAAAGTCCCGATTCAACACCAATCAACCAACTCCAATGTCAATATTTATTTGACAAGCTCCTTGAGTCTTTGAAGGATGCAAAGGCATGTGCTCATGGTCTATCTTCCCCAAACATTCAAAGATCCTATCTTGTTTTGAAAAGCCTTACACAAACATGGAAGGAGGTCGAGATACTTGTTGGTGGTTGTTGTGATGCCCAATGGATCCAAGCAGCCATGATCTTGGCAAATGCGAAGGAGCATTTTACATCCTTGATTTTTAAATTGAGGTTGTACATGCAACTTTTTCAAAACATTTCCAAGGAAGGAGGAACACAGGAGTTTTTGATTCAGCTACAAAATCTAGAGTGGAATGATCCCAACATTGATGAGAGAGCAAAGAAGGATCGACAACAGTTGTTGTCGAGATTGACCAAGGATGGGTCAATTGATTCAACAAATCTCATCAAAAGATTACATCGTCCTATAATGATTGATGCATGGAAAGTGGCATGCGAAAATGTTGAACGAGTGAATCAAATTGGAAAGGGAACGTTTGCGACTGTGCACAAAGTCAAGTGGCTTGGGAAACAACTTGCAGAGAAATGTTTCGATGGACCAAAAACTGAAGCTTTCGAAAGAGAAATGTCTTTTCTTGCAGGATTGTCTCACCCAAACATTTTGCCCTTGTTTTGTGTTATCACTAGGGCTAATTCTTGTTCCCTTGTTATAGAACTAATGGATCAAGATCTTCGTGCATTGATCGACCAAAAACAAGAGAACAAGGATTTAACCAATGATTCTCCATTCCATCTTCTTCAAGCAGTTGACATCATGTTGCAAGTGGCAGAAGGCATGCGTTACCTACATGTAAAGAACGTGATTCATCGAGATTTGAAATGCATGAACATTCTTGTGAAATGTGAAGAACATGCAGGGCATGTCTATGCAAAAGTGGCTGACTTTGGGCTCTCCAAAGTAAAAGAAGCAAGTTGCACATATTCCAACATCTCATTGAATAAAGGCACACCTCGATGGATGGCACCAGAACTATTCGGCATTTCAGAATACCTAAATGTTGGTACAAGTGAATCAAATTCACCGTTAAAATATGATCCCTTCAAAGCTGACATCTACAGCTTTGGCATGGTGTGTTATGAGATTTTGACCGGCCTTGTCCCTTTTCACGGTTGCACATTAAAAGATCTTCGGGAAAGGATACTAAAGGAGGGATTGCGGCCAACTCTACCTGAACATTGCCCGGAAGAATTGTACAAATTGATTACAACATGTTATCATTCTAACCCTCCCACACGACCTTCATTTGATGAAATATGTGTGAAGTTGAGACATATTTTATGCTCAAATTTGGTAGCTTGTGCATAATTGTGATCCTTATTTAATCTTGGTAAATAGATTTTTAGTATAACTTTTATGGTATAGCGGTCTTCGTTTTGCCTTGGTTTGTTGTTGTCGAACCTGGTTTTGGGGAGTTCTCCCAGAGAGAGAGAGAGAGAGAGAGAGAGTATAGAACAGCAGCAGTGCTGGTGATCAGGGGGTGATAAGTATTGGAAGCGGCGGTGGTGATGAGAGGAGAGTGAAGCTCTGGCTAGCTGAAACAGCAGGAAAAGTGCGGTGTTTTTCCTTCAAGGAATTCATTCATGTCGGCTTGTGGAATGGAGGAGGAGAATAAGAAAAAGAAGAGGAGGAGTTGTTCTTAGCTGCTGCATTAACAGGAAATTTGTGCGTGAAGACGAAGAAAAAGAAGATGGGTAGGTCAGGGAGAGTAGCTTCTCGCGTTTGCTCCACACTTGAGCTCCGGATGAGTCTTCCCCACGCGCCTTCTTCTTCAATGGCGCTTACGCTTCCACCACCTCCCAGCTCTAGTACATTTGCTCTCATCTCCGAGCCGCCAATGTGCAGCAACTTCACTACAGCTCCACATCCGTCTCCCGATATGCCGCGACAAACCCCCCCGCCACCAGCAGCGAGTGTGAAGAAGAAGTCACAGCCGTGGCCGCAAGACTTGTTTCAGTTCATGCGCCAAAATGTAGAGGTGCTGCTGCTGCCCTCCTCTCACAGCAGCAACAGCAGCACCAGCGCTGGAGGCAAGGAGAAACGCGACTGCCGAGGTAGAAATGAGCAAGAAGAGGCCCCGCTCGAGAAGAACCAGCGACGACGTGCTGCGACTACTGAATCTGGTTCAGGGATCGAGGTGGAGCTTCGTGCGCAATCACCTCTGCCAGAGGATTCGGAACAGTTCTTGGATCTGAAGGTAAGAAGGATACGTGCAGCTTGTGCAAGACTGGTGCAGGTCGCGAGATCTACAACTAACCTCGGGCGATGTCTTTGAGCTTTTTTCTCTGACAACTTAAAGGCGTTGTTGTTCCTGTTTCTTTGTGACAGACGGGTGAGCTTTTCTACTTCCACCGGGATTCATGCAAACGAGCCAAGACGGATCCCCGAGAGCTTGTTCGCCAAGCGGACGAATCCGTGCGAGCTCTTGTGCTGAAAGCAGCTCAGGCTCCAAGCTTCTTCTTCACACCCAAGGAGGAGGAGGACGACGATGATGATTCTCCGACGAGGAATGAGACTGCTGCTGCTGCAACTGCACCTGCATTAGATCACATCGCTGCTACGTGTGCAGACGCGCAAATTGCTTCCTCTCAGACGGATAGTCGGTGTTTGGAAGAAGAAGCAAGCGAGTCTTCTCACGCTGCATCGCCCAGTAGGGAGGAGGAGGTGGAATCTGCGAACAGCCAAGAAAAATGCAGCAAGAGAAAATCTGATGAACATCCAGAGGAGAAAAGCAACAGATGTCCAAGCTGTGGAGACCCCCTTGCATGCAGATCATCAGAGATGGATAGAGTGATTGGGGTTTGTGGGAGGAGGTGGAATGTGACATGGGGTTTGGCTTAGTGTCATTGTCAGGAAAAAGCCAATGACAATGACTCTAAGCAGAGCTGTGGTGAGAAGAAGAAGAAGAAGAGTCTCAGCAGCAGCAGGAGGGAGAAAGCTCTGAAGAGACTGACTACTGATGCCACCAAGGCCCCCCACTCCTGGCTGGCTCCACACCCACCACCAAAATCCCTGCCCTCACCATTTTGCTTAGAACCATTCTCAGGAAAAAGACAATGACAATGCCTCTAAATAGATGGGAAGTTTAGCACCTCTGGAGTCTGCGTCAGGGCTATGCTTTGCTAAGCAAAGCAAAACTCAAGACAAAGAAAATTTGGAGAGAGAGCAACCATGAGAAGAAGAGGATTTTGGGAAGGACCTGTTTAGAAAGAGAAAAATGTGGGAAGGAAGCATATGAGACGACATTTATTTAAGAGTAGGATGCACACACACACATGGACACTTTCTTGTTTGTCCAAATCCCATCCTTCCAAGTGCAAGAAGCTTGCATTTTGACCCACTTGGATGGTACTGTATTTTTACAATAGATGTCAATTTGCAGTTTGTGGGAGACACCTTGTCTTCCATGACCTCATTCATGTTCCTTGTAGTTTCTGATTCATTGTTTGTGTCTGTTTATCCAGGTTTTGCAAACTCATTCAG
>Ga0209611_10015330_pt1 | contig 10020 bp, 6 predicted proteins | sample S1TSphgellanicum_3_FD_187693 | JGI IMG/M metagenome (GOLD analysis project Ga0209611, IMG submission 187693) | Host-associated microbial communities from peat moss isolated from Minnesota, USA - S1T2_Fc - Sphagnum magellanicum MG (SPAdes) (version 2) | ecosystem: Host-associated > Plants > Peat... | reverse complement strand
TGGGAGTCGGCGTCGTGAGCGGCGGGGTCGATCGCGACCGCTTGGATCCTCGGACACGTCGTTTGCTGGAGGCGCCCATCGTGCCGACGCTGCTGCGCTTGGGAGCACCCAACGTGCTCATCATGCTGGCTCAGGCGTCCGTCGGCCTCATCGAGACCTTCTTTGTGGGGAAGCTCGGCACCGACGCGTTGGCGGGCATGGCCCTGGTGTTTCCGGCAGTGATGCTGATGCAGACCGTCTCGGCCGGAGCGTTTGGCGGCGCAATCTCCTCCGTCATCGCGCGCGCCCTCGGTGGGGGCCGCCGGGCGGACGCCGATGTTCTGGTGCTGCATGCGCTCGCGATCAGCGTTGCGCTGGGAGCGTTGTTCATGGCGGCCGGGCTGGTGGGCGGGCGCTGGCTGTATACCCGCATGGGCGGTACGCAGGGTGCGCTCGCGGCCGCGTTGACCTACTCGAATCTGGTATTTGCTGGCGCGGCGCTGGTGTGGATCTTCAACTCGCTGTCGGCGGTCATCCGCGGCACCGGGAATATGACGTTGCCGGCGGCGGTCTCGTGCACGGGGTCTGTGCTGCTGATTCCGCTGTCGCCGCTTCTCATCTTTGGCTGGGGGCCGGTTCCGGCGCTCGGCATCAAGGGCGGCGCGGTTGCCTTGCTCGCCTACTATCTGCTGGGCAGCATCGCGCTGGCGGCGTACCTGTGGTCACCGCGCAGTTTGCTACGGCCCACATTCTCGCACCTGCGTTTTCGGTGGGTTCACTTCAAGGAGATTTTGCGGCTGGGTTCGGTCGGCGCAATCTCGGCGGTGGCCACCAATGCGACCATCGCGATCGCCACTTCGCAGGTGAGCGCGTTCGGAACGGCGGCGATTGCCGGCTATGGGACCGCGGCGCGGCTGGAGTACCTGCTCATTCCGCTCATCTTCGGTCTCGGCAGCCCGCTGGTCGCGATCGTCGGCACTTGCATCGGCGCAGGTATGCGCGACCGCGCACTGCGCGCAACCTGGGTCGGCGCGGCGATCGGGTTCCTGATGACGGAAGTGATCGGGCTCGCGGCGGCGTTCTGGCCTAATGCGTGGCTGTCGCTTTTCGCCAGCGATCCCGAGATGCGGCAGGCCGGCACCTACTACCTGCATGCGGTGGGACCACTGTATGGATTCTTCGGGGTGGGACTGGTGCTGTACTTCGCTTCGCAAGGCGCCGGACGACTCTCCTGGCCGGTACTCGGCAATGTGGCGCGTCTCGGCGTAGCTGCCCTCGGAGGTGCTGCGGCCTTACGCTGGGGACATGGTTTGACGGAGATTTTCCTGGCGCAGGGCGCTGCGCTGGTGATCTACGCGCTTGTCAATGTGGCTGCCGTGGCCGGCGGCGCCTGGTTCGGGCCCATTGGCTGGCCGCGGTTCAGCACCATGCAGGCCTCGCGTGCATGAACCGAACCGCGAGGCCATGCTCGCATACACTTCCAACGCATCGAAATTATTGTAGCTCGAAAGAACTTGAGCATTGTTACGTAATACGTTGATTTATTGGCTCCCCGGGAGAGATTCGAACTCCCGACCAACGGATTAACAGTCCGTCGCTCTACCACTGAGCTACCGGGGAAAGCGTGAGAGGCGCGGATTGTCGGGAAGCCAATCACTTAAGTCAAGGAATCAAGAGTGCCCGGGGTGATCTACCCAACCAAGGCGTACCTTAAGCCAGATTGACGAACGCACCATATCCCTGCAGGACTTCATCATTGGTGAGCAAGATCATCGGCTCTACCAATGCCTGCGCTACAAGGATCCGGTCAAATGGGTCCTTATGCAGCCATGGTAATTCCGCGACCTTCGCGGCGTGCTCTCCGGACACCGCTAGCAGGCCAAATCCCGCCGGCTCGATCCCGTCGAGAACCTCACGGGGGTTGGCATCGAGTTTTCCGAGGGTCGACTTGATGCTGATTTCCCAGATCGACGCCGCGCTCGCATACACTTCCGCCGCATCGATTCTTCGGCGGACCGGGACAGCAAGCTTCGAAGGCTGGGAGAGAGACCAGAGCAGCAGATGTGTATCAAGCAATAGCCGCATCCTCATCGACCCTCGAAGTCTGCAATCAACTCGTCCAGCGGCGCATTGAAATCATCCGGTACCTTGATTTTCCCCTTCAGCAACCCAAGCTTTTTACGCCGCGGCTTGACTGTAATGGGACTCAGGCGCGCCATGGGCTCGCCGGCCTTAGCGATGATGACCTCTGCGCCTGCGGCAACCTCGTCGATGATGCGCGAGAGGTGGGTCTTCGCCTCGTGGATATTGACGATCCGGCGCATGAAAGGTTTCTCGTGTGGACTAGACTAAGTTTAACTAACTTCCGAGAGGCTGGCAATCTTAGCGCTGCTAACGGGCATGCTTGAGATGCGCGGACTGTCGTGTAGCCAATGAATGAAGCAAAGAATCACGAGTGCCCGAGGATGGCGTGGGGCACGTAGGGCGCCTCTAATTGCGCGATTTCCGCGGCGTCCAGACCCAGCGTCAGAGCGGCCACGGCGTCGTTGAGATGAGTCGATGTTGCGGCGCCAACGATGGGCGCGGTGATGAACGGTTTCTGCGCCACCCAGGCCAGCGCGACTTGCGCTCGGGACACTCCGCGGTTCGCCGCAATCTTGGCGACTTGTTCGACGATCTGTCGGTCGGCCTCGATCGCGGTGTGATAGAGCGTCCTGCCGTAATTGTCGGTTTGCGAGCGCGGCGTGGTCGCATCCCAGTCCCGGGTCAGCCTGCCGCGGGCGAGCGGACTCCAGGGCACGACTCCGATGCCCTCGGCGCTGCACAGCGGCATCATCTCCCGCTCCTCTTCCCGGTACAGCAGGTTGTAGTGGTTTTGCATGCTGACGAAGGCAGTCCAGCCGTTTTGCCTGGCGAGATGCAGGGCTTCGCTGAATTGCCAGGCGTACATCGAGGAGGCCCCGAGATACCGCGCTTTGCCGGCCTTGACCACATCGTGCAAGGCTTCGAGAGTCTCTTCGATCGGCGTCGATTTATCCCAGCGGTGGATTTGGTACAGATCCACATAGTCGGTGCCGAGCCGCCGCAGGCTGTCGTCGATGGCGGAGAATATGGCCTTGCGGGATAGGCCGCTGCCATTGGGTATGGTGCTGCCGTTCGGTCCCGGATGGAGCGGGAAATACACCTTCGTGGCGATCACGACTTCCTCGCGGCGGGTGAATTCCTTGAGCGCGCGCCCGACGATCTCCTCCGAAGTACCGTCCGAATAACTGTTCGCGGTATCGAAGTAGTTGATGCCTGCATCGACGGCTTGCCGGATGAGCGGCCGGGACTGCTCCTCCGGAAGCGTCCACAGATGATCTCCGCGTTCGGGCACTCCAAAGGTCATGCAACCCAGACACAGTTCGGACACCTGCAGGCCGGTGCTACCGAGTCTTTTGTACTTCATGCCCTCAATGGTACCAACGCCTCAAGAGAGTTCACCGTCAGGCGCGCTTCGCGACTACCCCCGTGACGGCGCGCTCGATGCGGGTGAGCGCGTCCTTGAGGGTCGTCAGGCCGCAGGCGAAGGAGAGCCGCATGTGGCCCGGGGCACCGAATCCGGATCCAGGGACCACCGCGACGCCGGCATCGACCAGCAGATACTCGGCGAAGTCCGCGTCGTCCTTGATGCCGAGCGCTGCCATCGCGCCGCTCACGTCGGCGAAGGCGTAGAACGTGCCGGCGCCGGGCAGGCAGCTGATGCCTGGAATGCGATTCAACCAGGCAACCACGAAATCATGCCGCTCCTTGAACGCCTTGTTCATGGTGACCACCGCGCCTTGATCGCTGTTCAGGGCCACCGTCGAGGCACGCTGCGAAATACTCGAGGCGTTCGACGTCGACTGCCCCTGGATGGTCGCCATGGCGGCTACGATCGCCTTCGGACCCCCACAGTAGCCGATGCGCCAGCCGGTCATGGCATACGCTTTCGATACGCCGTTGATCGTGATGGTGCGGTCGTAGAGTTGGGGGTTCGCTTGGGCGAAGCTCGAGAAGGGCTCGTCGGCCCAGTAGATGTGCTCGTACATTTCATCCGACGCGATGACAACCTGAGGATGCTCATCAAGCACCCGTCCGAGCGCCTGCAGTTCGGCCTTGGTGTAGGCCGCCCCGGTGGGGTTGCTCGGGCTGTTGAGGAAGAGCAGCTTGCTGCGCGGTGTGATCGCGGCGTCCAATTGCGCCGGGGTTATCCTGTATCCCTGTTCAGGACCGGCATAGATACTCACGGGCACGCCGTCGGCCAGGAGCGCCATATCGGGGTAGGACACCCAGTAAGGGGCCGGAATGATGCATTCGTCGCCCGGGTCCAACAGCGCGGCGCAGACGTTGAAACAGGTCTGCTTGGCCCCCGCGGAAACCAGGATCTGACTGCGCTCGTAGGCAAGGTCATTGTCGCGCTTGAACTTCGCGATGATGGCGTCCTTCAGTTCCACCGTGCCGTCGACCGACGTGTAGCGGGTGATCCCCTTGCGAATCGCCTCGACGCCCGCATCTGCGATGTGCACGGGGGTATCGAAATCCGGTTCCCCGGCACCGAGACCGATGATGTCCTTGCCCTCGGCCTTGAGTTTGGCCGCACGGGCGGTCACCGCCAACGTAGGGGAGGGCTTGACCTTCTGAACGCGCTTGGAAAGTGTGAAAGCCACTGGAATTTACCTTATGTGAAGCTCAACGAGTGTACGAAAATTGACCAGTGTGCGCCAGTTGACATATATCGAAGAAAACCGCGCACGAGCGCACGACCCGCAATGCGTGCCGTGTCGCCGCGCAGGCAACGTGAGAGAATGCAAACATGAGTTTTGATCTGTATTCCGACTACCTTCCTGCGGGAGATCAACCACAAGCCATTGAAAAGCTTGTGGATGGTCTGCGGAGCGGTTTGGCTCATCAGACCCTTTTGGGCGTCACCGGTTCCGGCAAGACCTTCACCATTGCCAACGTGATCAAGCAGGTACAGCGGCCGACTCTGGTGCTGGCGCACAACAAGACGCTGGCTGCGCAGTTGTACGGCGAGTTCAAGGTGTTCTTCCCCAAGAACGCGGTTGAATACTTCGTGTCGTACTACGACTATTACCAGCCCGAAGCCTATGTTCCGGCCTCGGACACCTTCATTGAAAAGGACGCCTCGATCAACGAGCACATCGAGCAGATGCGCCTCTCGGCGACCAAGGCGCTGCTCGAGCGGCCGGATTCCATCATCGTGGCGACCGTCTCGGCGATCTACGGTTTGGGCGATCCGCAGGCCTACCTCAGCATGGTGCTGCACATGTCTCGCGGCGATCGCCTGGAGCAGCGCAAGCTGTTGCGGCGTCTCGCAGACATGCAGTACACGCGCAACGAAATCGATCTGCAGCAAGGCACGTACCGCGTGCGCGGCGACGTGATCGACATCTTCCCGGCGGAATCGGAGCGCGAGGCGGTGCGGGTCGAACTGTTCGACGACAGCATCGATTCCTTGAGCTACTTCGATCCGCTGACGGGCGAGGTGCTGCGCAAGGTGCCGCGGTTGACCGTCTATCCGTCGACCCACTACGTCACGCCCAAGGAGCGGGTGCAGCAGGCGGTCGAGGAGATCCGATCGGAATTGCGCACCCGGTTGCTCGAGCTCAACGGTTCCGGCAAGTTGGTCGAGGCGCAACGCCTGCAGCAGCGCACGCTGTTCGATTTGGAAATGATGAACGAGGTCGGCTATTGCGCCGGCATCGAGAACTACTCGCGCTACCTGTCGGGCCGGACCGCGGGCGAGCCGCCGCCGTGCTTGTTCGACTACCTGCCGAACGACTCGCTGCTCATCATCGATGAGAGCCACCAGACCATTCCGCAGCTCGGCGCGATGTACAAAGGAGATCGCTCGCGCAAGGAGACCTTGGTCGAGTACGGCTTCCGTTTGCCGTCGGCGCTCGACAACCGGCCGTTGCGGTTCGAGGAGTTCGAGCGCATGGCGCCGCAGACCATCTATATCTCCGCGACACCGTCGCACTACGAGAAGCGCGTCTCCGCCCAGATCATCGAGCAGGTGGTGCGGCCCACGGGTCTCATCGATCCGGCCGTCGAGATTCGTCCGGTGCGCGCGCAGGTCGATGACCTGCTGTCGGAGATCCGGCTGCGCACCCTGGCCAATGAGCGCGTGCTGGTCACGACGCTCACCAAGCGCATGGCGGAGGATCTGACCGAATACCTGGGCGAGCATGGCGTCAAAGTGCGCTATCTGCATTCGGACATCGAGACCGTCGAGCGCTCGGAAATCATCCGCGACCTGCGTCTCGGCAAATTCGACGTGATCGTCGGCATCAATCTGTTGCGCGAGGGTCTGGACATGCCGGAGGTGTCGCTGGTCGCCATCTTGGACGCGGACAAGGAGGGCTTCCTGCGATCGGAGGGCTCGCTGATCCAGACCATCGGCCGCGCGGCGCGCAACGTCCAGGGCAAGGCGATTCTGTACGCCGACGTCAGAACGGGATCGATCGATCGGGCCATCGCCGAGACCGACCGGCGACGCGCCAAGCAGATCGAATTCAATTCCGCGCACGGCATCACGCCGCGCACCATCGTCAAGGCGGTCGGGGATGTGATGGAGGGCGCGCGCTCGGTGAACGAACGCCACGCCCAAGGCGCGGATGAGGACGTCGCCGCGCTGGCGCCCGAACAGGCGGCGAAGCGCATCAAGAAGCTCGAGGCGGAAATGATGAAGCTGGCGCGCAATCTCGAGTTCGAGCAGGCGGCGCGGCTGCGCGATCATATTCAGAAGCTGCGTCAGGCAGCATTTGGCGTACCCAACATGCGAGCGGGTTAGAACAGAGGCATATATGGCACAGGAACTGATTCATTCCACAGACGTCGATCTCGACCGAACCGACCGGTTGCCGGTGCTCGACGCGTCGATGTTCGATCACTCGGTCGAGGCGGAAGGATCGTCGCTGGATTCCACCGCCAATATCCCGGGAACGTCCATGGTTTCCTCGGCGCTCGGCCAGTCGGAGTTCATGCGCGCGGCCGGCGTCGATCTGCCGTCGCTCGCGGAGAGCGTGCGCTCGGTGGAAGAGCGCATTGCGCGCCAGACCGCGGAACACGAAGCCCTGACGCGCGCCCTGGAACGCGCGAAGGATGCCGAGGAGGCGTCGGCGGCGCGAGCCACGGCATTGCTCGCGGATCTGGCCGCCGCCCGCGCCCTGCTCGAGGCGGAGCAGAAAAGGACCGGCGACCTCGATCGCGCGCTCGCGGAGAAGACCAATTCGGTGGAGACCACCCGTGTGCGCGTCGAGGAGGCACTGCGCGAATCGAATCGCTATCAGAGCGAAGCGCGCACGCTGCGCGACTCGCTGACCGCGCGCGAAGCCGCCGTGGCCGACGCGCTGCGTAAGCTCGGCGAACGCGATGCGCAGCTCGCCACGCTGCAGGCCGAACATGCCAAGGTTCTGCCGGAGCTCGCCGCGACCTCGAGTTCCTCGGCGCAATTGGCTGAGGAATTGAAGAGCACGCGCTCCCAGGCGAGTGCGCTCGCCACGGAACTCGACACCAACCGGGAGACGATGGCCTCGCTCACCGAGGAGTTCAAGCGCGGCGAAGCCGTCGTCAAGGCGACCCGTTCGGAGTTGGGCGCCGAGAAGGCGAAGACCACTTCGTTCCTGGAATTGCTGCGCACGCGCGATTGGCGCCGCGGCTTCAATCTCAACATGTTCCGCGAATTGGACGCCAAGGTCGGTGCGGCGTACGCGGGACAAAACGCGCTCGAAGAGGACCGCAACCGGCTGAAATCGCAGGTCGCGGACCTGGAAACGCGGCTCAGCGAGCAATCCGCGGCAGCCGAGACGGAACGCGCGCGCCTGGCGGCGCAAAATACGGCGCACGAGCAGGCTCTCGCCGAGGCGCGTGAGCACGCCGCCGGCGAAGCGGCGCGTATCGCGGAATTGATGGACGCCGAGAAGCGCCGGCACGCCGAGCAGACCGCGCAGCTCACGCAGGCGAACACGGAGCAGGCCGCGAAGGTCGCGCAACTGAAGGCCGAGGCCGAGAGCCATGAACAGGAAATGGCCGTCCTCATGGTGCATTTGAAGGAGGCGCGCCGGCCCATCGAGTCGATCGAGGCCGACGTCAAGCGGCTCACCGAGGAGCTGGCGGAGAAGTCCGCCGCCTTGGCGAAAGCCGAGGAGGATATCCGCAAGCTCACGGCGACGCTGGAGCGCACGCGCGGCGCACTCGAGGAACGCGAATTCCTGATCCGCCGCTTGGAGCGCAGCGAAAGCAACAATGCCAATGTGCTCGGACGCATTCAGACCAGCATCGAACGGCTAGGCGCCGTGCCGGTGGGGTCGAACAGCGCCGGCGGGCCGGCGGCGGCTGCGGATTGGGCCGCCGAACTCATCAGGATCGATGGCGAGCAACCGGTCACTCATCAGCTGACACGGCGCACGCGGATCGGCCGCGCGGCCGGTTGCGAACTGCAGATCGAGGCCAGTTCGGTCAGCCGCCATCATGCGCTGGTCATCGTCGGGCCGCGCGAGGCGATCATCGAGGATCTCAACAGCACCAACGGCGTACTGGTGAATGGACGCAGGATCACGCGCCAATTGCTCCACAACGGCGATTCGGTCCAAATCGGCGATGTCCAGTTCCGCTATAGCGCGCGGGCGCTGCCGGCGGCGCTGCCGTCCAAACCCGCGGAGGCGGGCGCTCCGGCGTGATTTTTGGCGCGGAATCCGGTATCTTTCGCGCCCTCCAGGCGCGCTTAGCTCAGCGGTAGAGCATCACCTTGACATGGTGGGGGTCAGTGGTTCGATCCCACTAGCGCGCACCAGATTTTAATTTTAAAATCAATAGCTTGTAGAGTTCCATTGAGAGCTGTGATTAATCGAGTCTTACGCTGGTCTGTCGATTAGTGTTTCTCGCCGCAGCAGTTTTCTTGTAACGGCTACTAAGGGGCGTTCGACGTAATGATGTATTAAAAGACCGGCGCTGATCGCGCTAATTGCGGTGACTACTATGACCAAAGTAATGGGCGTTTGGCTTGCGAATCTCGACCAAAACCCCAATAACGGCGATATGACGTGCGGGTGAAATAGATATATTGAGTACGATGCGTCGCCCAAGAGTCGACCAAATCGATCAAGGAGTCCGCGATGACAGCGAACATGAACGCCGAATAGCAAAATAGGGGCGCAAATGAGGGAGGAAATGCCGGTAAAAATCGGACTTTCGAAACTCAATCCCAAGCGATGTCCAATTAGCATGTAGACCGTTATCGCGCCAAGGCAGATGATTGTTGGCGATATAGGTACAGAAAAGGAAAATGCACTAGTCCTCCTCAACCAAAGCACACCGATCGCGAATCCGGTTAGGAATTCGATATTTACTGGATGAAAGAGTATTCTGCAAAATTGATCCAAGGTGGTGTCAGGCTTAGTAGGCAGGGCCATCAAGGCATAAATGATCGGCGAAATGCCCCAGAGCATCAGTATCCAAAGCATTCGTCTTCCGCACAGAAAAGAAAGCGCGAACAAAGTGTAAAAAAGGGCTTCGTGCCTCAGCGTCCAAATCTGGTTGGGTTGGACGTCTCCAGCTGGGAACAAAACCAAAGCCCGCAAGTACTCGCCTGGATAGAATGTTCCACGACCTAAAACGCGGAAGATCGCGTACGACAGGATAGCCAACCACATCAGAGGAACTATTCGAGCGAATCGCCGTTCTGCAAAATCAGCCAAGGAAATGCTTGGCGAGAGATCCGCGCCTCGAAAAGAAATCGTGGAGATAATGAAGCCACTGATTAAAAAAAACAGATCGACGCCGCGGGCGCCTTGATACAAAAGGCCATCAAGTACTTGCGTGCCGAAGTATTTTCCGACAGCCATTCCGCAAGTGTGGTCGACTACGACGGCGACCGCTGCAAGCCCCCGGAGGTATTGAATGCCCTCAATTTCTCGCTTCAGCACTTTAAATCCCTGAATCGACTCAGTGATGTCGGTTAGATTTGTGCATGGATACCTAATCTGTCGCTTCGGATGA
>Ga0209611_10015329_pt1 | contig 10022 bp, 11 predicted proteins | sample S1TSphgellanicum_3_FD_187693 | JGI IMG/M metagenome (GOLD analysis project Ga0209611, IMG submission 187693) | Host-associated microbial communities from peat moss isolated from Minnesota, USA - S1T2_Fc - Sphagnum magellanicum MG (SPAdes) (version 2) | ecosystem: Host-associated > Plants > Peat... | reverse complement strand
ACCATGATTTCGATGAGAGTAAAACCGCGATGCGCGTTCTGCATGGTGACCTCGAAAATTCCGCGAATGATACCAAAATAGGCTGCACTGATGACTCGTGAGCGCGCAAATCGCTCTGCAGAGATACTCGCCGCCCTACAGTGGGATCGCGGCCGATGGATTTGGTTGCTCGCGATATTGTTGGCGCTCGATCTGCTGTTGGGTCTTGGCGACAGCGTCGGCGAACTACTACGCTACGATCGCGGCGCCATCGCGGCCGGCGGCTGGTGGCGGTTGCTCACAGCCCACATGGTGCACCTCGACGTGCACCACTTGATATTGAACGAATTGGGCTTGGTCTTGGTTTGGGCGTTGTTTGCGCAGGATTTCGATGCGGTCGAGTGGTGCGCCATCGTATCGGCGGGCGCATTGGCGATCAGTTCGGGGCTGTGGTGGCTGAGTCCACGCATCAGCTGGTATGTCGGTGCGTCCGGTGTACTGCATTCGATGATGGCGGCCGGGGCCGCCAAACATCTGGCCGAGCGTGCATGGGACCGATGGATTCTCGCGCTCGGTCTGTGCATCAAGCTTTGCTGGGAGCAATGGGGCGGCCACGCGCAGCCCCTGGTCGTCGTCGATGCGCATTTGTACGGTGCGCTGTGCGGATTCGCTGTTGGGGCTGCACTGTCCTGGCGTATCGTTATAATTCGCAATCGTACCGACGCATAGCATCCTGTCTAGGGGAGTTTCCATGTCACTTGCATTCGTCTTCCCCGGCCAGGGTTCGCAGTCGATCGGCATGATGAGCGCATTGGCCAAGGTCTCCCCGGTGATCGAGGCGACCTTTGCCGAAGCCTCCACGGTGCTGGGCTACGATCTGTGGCAGCGCTGCCAGGAAGGACCCCTCGAGGCGCTCAACGCCACGGAATGTACTCAACCGGCGATGCTGACCGCGGGTGTCGCCACCTATCGCCTGTGGCGTGACCGCGGCGGGGCCGTACCCCCGTTGCTGGCCGGCCACAGCCTGGGCGAATTCACCGCGCTCGTCGCCGCGGGCTTCCTGGACTTTGCGACCGCCGTGGGGTTGGTGAAATACCGCGGCGAATTGATGCAGACGGCCGTGCCCGAAGGGGTGGGGGCGATGGCCGCGATTTTGGGATTGGAGGATATCGATGTCGAAGCGGTGTGCGAGGAGGCCGCCGCCGGCGAGGTCGTGGAGGCCGTCAATTTCAATGGGCCCGGCCAAGTCGTGATCGCCGGCCATGCGGCCGCGGTGGCGCGCGCGATGGAAGGGGCCAGTGCGATGGGAGCCCGGCGCGCGATCGCGCTACCCATCAGCGTTCCCGCGCACAGTTCGCTCATGCAGCCCGCCGCGGAACAATTGCGCGTGCGCCTCGAGTCGACCGCCTTCACTCCGGTGCGGGGCATCTCCGTGTATGGCGTCGATGTAAAGACCCATTCCACCCCGGAGAGCATCCGGGCGGGGCTCGTCAAGCAGCTCTATACGCCGGTGTATTGGGCGGCGACGGTGCGCACGATGATTGCCTCGGGTGCGACCCGGATCATCGAGTGCGGCCCAGGGAAGGTGCTGACGGGCTTGAATAGGCGGGTCGATAGGAACCGGGAACTGAAGATGTTGGCCTTGGAAGATCCGCCGTCTCTGGACGAAGCGCTCGCGGCGGCGCGCTCATGAGGAGCGGAATATGAACGATGGCGTCATCGCCCTGGTGACCGGAGCCTCGCGCGGCATCGGCGCCGCCATCGCGGCCCGACTCGCGGCCGACGGTGCGCGAGTCATCGGTACCGCGACGACGGCGGACGGCGCGGCGCGCATCAGCGACGCGTTGCGCCCGCTCGGCGGCCGCGGCGCGGTGCTCGACGTGATCGAACCGGCCTCGATCGAGGCGTTGCTCGCGGGCATCGAGTCGAACGAGGGCAGCGTGGGGATTCTGTGCAACAACGCCGGCATCACGCGCGACACTCTGCTGCTGCGCATGAAGGACGCCGATTGGGATGCGGTGCTCGACACCAATCTGGCCTCGGTATTTCGGCTGTCGAAGGCGGTGCTGCGCGGTATGATGAAGGCCCGCCATGGCCGCATCGTTAGCATCACCTCGGTCGTGGGACTCACCGGAAATCCGGGCCAGGCCAATTACGCCGCCGCCAAGGCCGGAATCATCGGCTTCACCAAATCGTTGGCGCGGGAGGTCGGTTCGCGCGGCATCACGGTCAACGCGGTGGCACCGGGATTCATCGACACCGACATGACTCGTGCGCTGCCCGAGGCGCAGCGCACACAGTTGAACACCCAGATTCCGTTGGGCAGGCTCGGCCGGCCGGAGGATATCGCGGGGGCGGTGGCTTATTTGTGCTCCGCCGACGGCGCCTACATCACCGGTGAAACCCTGCACGTGAATGGCGGAATGTATATGCCATGACAAGCTTTTCGCCCCCAAACCCACCGAGTTTGTCAATACCGCGAGTGCTTCATGGAGACACCGCGAGCGGCTTGAAACCCGCACCGCGAGGGGTTTCAAAGGCGCCATGAGATGTCAAATGAGCGTTCAAGGTAGCCGTCGTCCCCGTGTTCACATAAAATACGCGCCCGGTCGATTACCCTGTGCGATTACCACGGGTTATTGGGACGGGCGAATTGGACCGCGTTTCCGCTGGGCAAGCACTGAAGGCTCTGTTTGTCCTGGAAGGCTGGGGCGGATATTTCGGCAGACGCGCGAGTTAGATGCATTGAATAGCAATTCCGAGAGGACACCATAACGATGAGTACTGTTGAGCAGCAGGTTAAGAAGATCGTGGCCGAGCAGCTCGGCGTCAAAGAAGAAGAAGTCACCAACGACGCATCTTTTGTCGACGATTTGGGAGCGGATTCGCTGGATACGGTTGAACTGGTGATGGCGCTCGAAGAAGAATTCGAGACCGAGATTCCCGATGAGGACGCCGAGAAAATCACCACGGTTCAGCAAGCCATCGACTACGTGAACTCCCACAAGGGCAAGGCCTAGACTCCATTGGGCCCTGGACTGCATTCGGACCCTGGACCGCATTCGGAGAAGGGCCGTTGAGCAAGCGTCGCGTCGTCATCACCGGTCTCGGCATCGTTTCGCCGGTGGGCAACGATGTGCCCAGTGCGTGGGAATCCATCCTTAACGGCCGCAGCGGCATCGCCACCGTGACGCGTTTCGACACCGCCGGCTTCCCCACGCATTTCGGTGGCGAAATCAGAAACCTCAATCTCGAATCGTACATGAGCGCGAAGGACGCGCGGCGCATGGATGCCTTCATGCAATATGGCGTGGTCGCCGGCATTCAGGCCATGCGCGATTCGGGCTTGACGGTAACCGCGGAGAATGCGGATCGCATCGGCATACTCATGGGCTCCGGCATGGGCGGACTCGAGTCCATCGAAGAAGCCTACGATCGATTTCTCGACACCCATTCGCCGAAGAAAGTGTCGCCGTTTTTCATTCCCGCCAGCATCATCAATCTGGTGAGCGGGCACTTGTCCATCGCGTTCAAGGTCACCGGTCCGAATCTCGCCATCGCCACCGCGTGTACCACGTCCACTCACTCGCTCGGGATGGCGATGCGCCTCATTCAATACGGCGATGCGGACGCGATGCTCGCCGGCGGTTCGGAGATGGCGACTTGCGTCACCGGCATGAGCGGCTTCGCCCAGGCCAAGGCCCTGTCCCAGCGCAACGACGATCCGCAAGCCGCCAGCCGTCCCTGGGATAAGGACCGCGACGGCTTCGTCATGGGCGATGGCGCCGGCGCGATGATGCTCGAGGAGTACGAGCATGCCAAGGCGCGTGGCGCCAACATCTATGCGGAAATCGTCGGCTTTGGAATGAGCGGCGATGCGTTTCACGTGACCGCACCGCCCGAGGACGGCGAAGGCGCCCGCAAAGCCATGGCCAAGGCGCTGACTGACGCGCGCTTGAATCCGGAACAAGTGCAATACGTGAATGCCCACGCCACTTCGACCGAATTGGGCGACCGGGCCGAAACCCTCGCCATCCGTCGCGCCTTCGGCCCGGCGGCCGACAAACTCGCGGTCAGTTCGACCAAGTCGATGACGGGCCACCTGCTCGGTGCCGCCGGTGCGGTGGAAGCGATTTTCGCCGTGCTCGCGCTACGCGACCAAGTGGCACCGCCCACCATCAATCTGCACGAGCCCGGTGAGGGCTGCGACCTCGACTATGTGCCGAATACGGCGCGTCGCATGGCCTTGGAATACACACTGTCCAATTCCTTTGGGTTCGGTGGCACCAACGGTTCGCTCATTTTCCGGCGACCTTGAGCCGCTCCGGCTCGTCGGGCTGCGTCCGGAGCGTTATCCCGGACTCCTCGAGAGCGGCACGCCGGTCCTCGACGCGCGTGGCAATACCGGCCGGTACGACATCCTCCCCATGGCGAACGGGCAGTGCTTGCGGCTCGAAAACCCCGCCGGCTTGACCGGTCCCCACGCGGGCGCCGACGGTTTTCTTGCGGCCCTCGACCGGTGGTGGACGGAATTGCGCATTCCCGAATCCGAAACCGAAGTTGCCCTGCCGTTCACCGGCGGTTGGCTGCTGTATCTGGGTTATGAACTGGCGGCGGAGATCGAACCGCGCTTGCAGCTGCCGCCTTGTACCGAGACGCCGGTCGCACTCGCCCTACGCGCTCCGGCGGCGTGGATCCGCGACCGCTTTGCCCGCCGCGCCTGGCTCATTGCCGAGCCGAGTGCGGAATTCCTGCTCGATGAGTTCGAGAATGACGTGCGCGCGCTCGAATTCGCCGCATCCGACTTCGCTGCCTCCGATTCAGCAATGGGACGCCGCGGCGGCGGCGAATGCGAAATCGTCGAGGAAGAACCGGAGAAATTCCTCGCGTTGGTGCGCCGTTCCCTCGACTACATCGCGGCGGGCGATGTGTATCAGGTCAATTTGTCGCGCGGCTGGTGGGCGCATGCGCCGTGCCGCGTCGATCCGGTGAGCATTTATCAGCGCCTGCGAGCGACCAATCCAGGTCCATTCGCGGCGCTGCTGCGCGACGCCGGCTCCGCGGTCTTGAGTTCCTCGCCCGAGCGCCTGGTCGAAATTCGCCGCAACATCGTCTCGACCCGGCCGATCGCCGGCACCCGCCCGCGCGGCGCCACGCCGCAAGCCGACGCGGCGCTGATCCGCTCGCTGCTCGACAACGAGAAGGAGCGCGCGGAACACGTGATGTTGATCGATTTGGAACGCAACGATCTGGGCCGGGTGTGCGCCGGCGGCTCGATCCGGGTCGACGAGTACATGAGTGTCGAGAGCTACGCACACGTACATCACCTCGTTTCGAACGTGAGCGGCCGGTTGCGCGCCGACGTATCGCCCGTCGAGGTGATCCGCGCTTTGTTTCCCGGAGGCACGATCACAGGGTGTCCCAAAGTCCGCTGCATGGAAATCATCGCGGAACTCGAAGCGGTAGGGCGGGGCGCCTATACGGGATCTTTGGGGTATCTGAATCGCGACGGCAGCGCTGATCTCAACATCTTGATTCGTACCATCACCGCGCAGGAAGGCCGGTTCGGATTCCGCACCGGTGCGGGCATCGTGGCGGATTCGAACCCGACCCTTGAATTGGCCGAGACGCGCGCCAAGGCAGAAGGGCTGCTGCGCGCGTTGCGCAATCCCACGCCGCGGGAGCTGCGTTCGCCGGAGACTTGCCGGCCGGGGGTCTAATGTCCTGCCCCACAAATATCTTGCCCGCTGCGCCGCGTCGTTTCGCGCCGGGCGGCGTTGCGCCTCCTCGCCATAGAGCCACTATGACTCGTCGGCGCGCCTTGCCCGGCACAAAAATCCGCAAGCGGATCGAGCAAGTCATTTGTGGAACAGGACACTAGGGTGCCGAGCGCCTGGATCAATGGCCGGCGCGGCACCGCGCTCGACTATCGGGACCGCGGATTGCAGTACGGCGACGGCCTTTTCGAAACCATGCGGGTATGCCGCCGCGCGGTCCGGCTATTGGATTATCACCTCGAGCGGCTGTACTCGGGCTGCCGCCGGCTTGCGATCACCGGGCCCCCACCGGACCGGCTACGCCGGGAGCTCGAGAGTATCGCCTCGCGGCGCCGCGACGGAGTGCTGAAGCTCGTGGTCACCCGTGGCAGCGGGCCGCGCGGCTATCGGCCTTCGGGTCGCGAACGCTGCACTCGGATCGTGACTCTGCACGCCTTGGCGCCCGCGGCTTCCGTCGCCTCCGAAGGACCGGTCCGGGTGCGGCTGTGCACGACGCGGATCGGCGCCAATCCCGGCTTGGCGGGGCTCAAGACGTTGGGCCGCCTGGAATCGGTCATGGCGCGCTCCGAATGGAGCGATCCGCGCATCTGGGAAGGGTTGATGCGTGATGTCGACGAGAACGTCGTCTGCGCTACGATGTCGAATCTGTTTCTCAGGCGCGGCTCGACGCTCATGACGCCGCTCCTCGATCGTTGCGGCGTCGCCGGCGTGATGCGCCGCTGGGTCATGGAGTCGGCCGCCGGTTTGCGGCTCACCGCGGTTGAACAGCGCATCCGCTGGCAACATTTGGCCCACGCCGAAGAAGTATTCTTGACGAACGCCGTGGCGGGAGTGCGCTCAGTCGGCGCGATCGAACGCGGCCGCGAACGGCTGCGTTTCTTCGACTATGACACCGCCGATGAATTGCGCACGCGCTTGGGTGTCCTTTGATGCGAACGCGCGCGGCTGACTCCGCTGTGAAGTTGATCCTGCCGTGATGCGATCGCTCCTCGTGCTCGGCCTGCTGCTGCTCGGTTCGGCCGCCGCGCTGCTGTGGCTCGGCGAGCGCAGCCTCGATCGGCCGCTCCCCCTCACGGCGCCGGCGCTCTTCAAGGTGGCTCCGGGAACGAGCTTCGCTCGGGTGGCCGCGGAGCTGGCCTCTCGCGGCCTCATCGCGCAGCCGCGCGCGTGGGTGCTTTATGCGCGCTGGAAGGGCCTTGCAGCGGCGGTGAAGGCGGGAGAATATGAGATTCAGCCGGGCACGACTCCGCGCGAGCTGTTGACGAAAATGGTCAATGGGCAGGTTGTGCTGCATTCGTTCACCATCGTCGACGGCTGGAGGACCGAGGACATGCTTGCCGCCTTGCGCCGCAATCCCGACGTCGCGACGACTCTGGCCGAGAAGGCGCCCGATCTCATGGACAAGCTCGGCTCACCTGGCTTGGATGCTGAGGGCCAATTCCTGCCCGAGACCTATCGATTCACCGCGGGCACCACGGACCTCGAAGTACTGCGCCAGGCGCATGCCGCCCTGTCCCGCGAACTGGAGGCCGCCTGGCGTGACCGCGATCAAGACTTGCCTCTGCAAAATTCCTATGAATTGTTGATCATGGCCTCGATCGTCCAGAAGGAAAGCGGTTTGCCACAGGAGCTTGGGGTCATCGCCGGTTTGTATCTGCATCGCTTGTCGATCGGCATGCGGCTGCAGGCCGATCCGACGATCATCTACGGCCTCAAGGATCGCTATGACGGCGCCATACACACCGTGGACCTGCGCACTGACGGCCCCTACAACAGCTACACGCGCACCGGGTTGCCGCCGACGCCGATCGCCCTTGCCGGCGCCGCGGTCATCCGCGCCACCGCGCACCCGGAGAAAACCGACGCGCTGTATTTCGTCGCCTCCCCCAAGGATGACGGTAGCCATGTGTTTTCCGCGACGCTCGAGGAACAGAATGCCGCGGTCGCCCGCTACGTCGCGCACCAGCGTCAGAAGGCCGCGGCGGTCCGATGAGCGCCACTCCCGGACGCTTCGTGACCCTCGAGGGGATCGAGGGAGTCGGCAAAACCACGCAGGTGGCGCGCCTGGCCGAAGTCCTCAAAGCTCGGGGCATCGCGCACGTGCTGACCCGCGAGCCGGGCGGCACCCCGCTGGCGGAACGGATTCGGGAACTGGTCCTGAATGCGCGCGAGGAGGCGCTGCCGCCCACCGCGGAGTTGCTGCTCATGTTCGCGGCGCGCGCGGTGCACCTCGCCAATCACATCGAACCGCAACTCGAGGCCGGCCGCTGGGTGATCTGCGATCGCTTCACGGACGCCACCTACGCCTATCAGGGAGGAGGGCGCCAATTGAGCATGGACCCCATTCGTCAGTTGGAATCCCTGGTGCAGGGCGCGCGCCGGCCGGACCTGACCGTGCTGTTGGATGCGCCGGTGGAGCAGGCTTTGCGGCGGGCGCGGCAACGCAACGCCGGTTCGCCGTCGGATCGCTTCGAAAGCGAGCGCGCCGAATTCTTCGAGCGGGTGAGAGGCGTGTATCGGGCGCTCGCGACCGCGGAACCCAACCGCATCGTCGTGGTCGACGCCACCCAAGCCGCCGATGCGGTGGCGGCGCGCATCATTGAGTTGCTCGAGGAGCGAGCATGGATTTCCTGAAAGCCGATTCGCTGCCGTGGCTCGCGCAGGCGCAAGAACGTCTGCGGGCCGCGCACACCGCGGGGCGCCTGCCGCATTCCCTGCTGCTGCTCTCGGCACCGGGCCTGGGCGCCGAGGCGCTGGCGAATTGGAGCACCGCACTCAAGCTGTGCGAGTCGCAATCCGGGCAACCCTGCGGCAGCTGCGCATCTTGCCTCCTGCTGCGCGCCGACACCCATCCGGATTCTCATATCGTCCGGATCGAAGAGGACGCGCGCCAGATCAAGGTCGAACAGATCCGTGAACTCATCGCGTCGATCGCGCTCAAGAGCTATCGAAGCCGCGGCAAAGTGGCGGTGATCGAGGGCGCCGAACTCTTGAACGTCAATGGCGCCAACGCCTTCTTGAAAACGCTCGAGGAACCGACCTCCGACACCGTACTGATTTTGATTGCGCGTCTCAACCACCGCCTGCCGGCCACCATCGCCAGCCGCTGCCTGCGCTTGACGCTGCGGCCGCCCGCCCACGAGACGGCCGTAGCCTGGCTCGATGCCGCAACGGTTACGACAACCACCCCCACGGCCACGACCACCGCCGCCGCGGCGGGCACCCGTTCCGCCGGCCCGCGCTCGTGGGACGCCGCCCTGCGCCTCGCCGGCGGAGCGCCCCTGTTGGCGCTCGACATGGACCCCCAAGCCATCGCGGCGCTCGATGCCGATATGCGCGACTCGTTGAAGCAATTGGCGGCCGGATCGGTGGACGTGACCTTGCTCGCCGAGCGATGGGTGAAATCCGACCCCGGCCTGCGCATCACCTGGCTTGAGAACTGGATCACACGGCGAGTACATGGTGCCTTGGACGGCGGTACTTCCCATCAAAGTGGGGAACGGGTCCGCTTGCCTGCCGCTTTACTTAAGGCCAAGATACGGTCCCTGTTCGAGCTGCTGGATGCCGCCCGTGATTTGAGGCGTCTTGCGCCGACCGGCATCAATCAACAACTGGCCATGGAGGCGGTGCTGCTCGGCGGTCGAAATGCGTTCTCCACATGAGGCATATCGCGGGAATGGTAGGAATTGCGAAGTCCAAGTAATAAACCCGGTTTGCTGACTCTTACGATCAAGGATAAGAGCGCGCTGTATCTCGCCTACATGCCGTTCGTGAAGAACGGCGGCCTGTTCATTCCCACGAACAGCAACTATCGTTTGGGCGACGAAGTGTTCATGCTCCTGAACCTGATGGGCGAAGAGGAGAAGCTCCCCGTCGCCGGCCGCGTGATCTGGATGACACCGAAAGGCGCGCAGGGCAAGCGCACCGCCGGCATCGGCGTGCAGTTCAGCGATCAGGACCGCGGCAACACCCAGAAGAAGATCGAAAACTATCTCGCCGGCGCCCTAGGCGGCGACAAACCCACCCACACCATGTGACCGACGCCGCGCACGACATCTGATGTCAGGCGCCTTACGCCGCTCTATCCGCCGACCTTCTTTCTTATCCACACCAAACCGCTATCCGGTAACCCGTAAGCGCCTGAGGGCGTGGGGCGCCTGAGGACAACTGCGCCTTTTTCCCCCTGTTGTCCTTAAGGCGCCCCACACCCCCAGGAGATTACGGTTTGCCCGGTACAGCCGGTACAGCCGGTACAGCCGGTACAGT
>Ga0209611_10015328_pt1 | contig 10022 bp, 6 predicted proteins | sample S1TSphgellanicum_3_FD_187693 | JGI IMG/M metagenome (GOLD analysis project Ga0209611, IMG submission 187693) | Host-associated microbial communities from peat moss isolated from Minnesota, USA - S1T2_Fc - Sphagnum magellanicum MG (SPAdes) (version 2) | ecosystem: Host-associated > Plants > Peat... | reverse complement strand
AAAGTTCAAGGACAATATCTTAGAGCCCTTGAAAATATCTTGTCAATGGCGTATAGCATGCTCCAATTGAACCTCATTTGACCCCTGCTTTCAAGGGATTTGTGGTCGGGAGTCAAATTCTCAATTTGATTCTTGCCTTTTTTTTTATTATCATAACTCATGCAAATCAGGTCTAAATGATCAAAGCGATGGCACTTTAAGCATCTACGTTTCAAGACCTTTCTAATGGTATCATGGGGGCCCAATTTGATGTTTGTTTGCATTTCCAACCAAGGCTCTGAACATTTGCAACTCCTGCACGAGTGCAACTCCCAAAGTGGGATTGCACTTGGAAGTCATTAGGCTTCATCCCTTGCATTCTCCACCATTTGTGAGAGTGTGTTTCACACCTAAACACACTTTTGGCCTCATGGGCCATTGCACTTCACACTTTATTACAAACTCAATGTTAGGGTTGCGACATTTTTACATTGTTTATTAGTGATTGAAAAAACAACAAATAAAACATATGAGAGCAACTAATACCGCTTAATTTGGTTCAACATGCATTGTTGCACAATAAGGCCCGAGGTTTTTATCATTGTTTTCGCAAATGCCCAAGTTGATCCTAATGGCATTTGAGTGTATAGCTTAAAGGTTTGTCAATTCTAGTAAAAGTTTATGGTTGCAAAATACACATGCCAAAATCTCTAATCCCAAATTACATCCATAATTAAATTAGTAGTCATTTAGGGCATCCATGATTACATGACTATGTAATCAATATGATACATCATATACGACATGTCTTTTATAATTATATTCATGAAAGGCAATGTCTTTTACAACTATAATCATGAAGGATATCAAAAATATATTCTTTTAGCCTACTAACTTAAGTTAGGTTACACCTATCAAAGTTTTGGATATCCTAAGCTAAAAACCTAATTCATATCCTAAGAATGTAGGCCTTAGCCCATCCAGGAATGTAAGTTAGCCTAACTAACAACTTAGGTTAGGCTAAATACTTAAGTTAAGTTAGCATTTTAACCTAAGCTAAAAACTTAACCTATGTTAATTAACCTAGGATTAGGTTGCAAGTGTGAATTTTTGAATTTTTCACCTCCACATTAAAGGAAAACCCCCCCGCACTTTAATTATTATACCACATTTTTTTACATGATAAAAAATTGTCATTGTATTATCATAACATTTTTTCTAACTTAATGAAATAATTTAACCTATTTACCTAGTTAAAATATGTACTTATATAATAGGTAGTAACTAGTACATACCTAGGGTAGGTACCTACTACCTAGTATCTACTTAGGTAATAATAAAAAATACTTGCCTTGTAAATACCTTGGTAGGTAATAACTAATATATATCTAAGGTAGGTACCTATTACCTTGTAAATAAACCTACTGATGTAATAGTTGTGTAAATAATGAGTATTGGGTACCTACTTACTATTTAATAGGTATGTAGGTAGCTAATAATTAACTAGTAGCTAGTATTTAAATAAACTATTAATAGAGGTAGGTTATTCATGTGGTTGCAAAATAATTATAATCATGTAATTGCAATTGAAGTGTAGTCATGTAATCATAATGCAAGTGTAATGTAGTCACAAAAATGACTAAAGGTATGTGATTAAAAACATGATTAAATTAGAGCATAATCATAAAATGTTTTAGTCATGAAAAACACATTTTGATGTTGTGTTCCAAGGTCTTTTAAAACAAAATAAGATTCGAAGCAAACTAAAAATTTATAAGCATCTTCAACTTTGTGGCTTCAAGTTAACTTTTGTACATGTGAGTTTCAATTCTTGCCTCCTTCCCCAACTTTTTTGTTCAAATTGTTATTTTTTACAAGGGATTTTGAACTTGTGCCACATTTATTTCCTTCATCCTATATTCAATTATAGTGTCATTACTGGTATTATATTAACATGTTTTAGACATTACATGCTCAAAACATGTGCCATTAAAAGGTGTAAAAAATTGCATTGTGCATAAGATACAACACTTGTGAACGCATAAGTAAAGGTGTTCAAGTTTGTGGCCTCATCCTTCACACATGCTATGATCTTATTTATGAGATCACATTCAACCAATAAAAATTTCACCTACCCAATTAATGTTATTTGAGAGGTGTCAAAAACTTCAAACAACCCTATAGTAGTGAGTAAAACACTTGCTCATCATTAATAAAATCGATAGTTAATGCAAATTTATCAAATCCAACTATGGACATCCAAAGGTCAAAACTAGTAATTTGGCTATTACACATTGTGTAATGTATGGGAACACATATTGTTCCATCACCTTGGCCAAAATAGTTGGGATATGCTCCTAAAGAACTTGCTTGCATGATGGAAATTTGATTTGATCATATTACCGCATCATAAGATGTCACAAACAAGGGTTTTCAACTAGGGATAATGGTAGGTAACCTTTAGTAATCAATAGGACAAAATCTATAATGAACCTTTGTTAACCAAGATCATTAAGTGTGCAAAGAATTTAGTTAGAGAATAACTCGTTAATGGTGGTAGGAGTCATAATCTTGTTTTTTTAAAATCTTTTTATCAACCATTTTTAAGGATTTCATCGATTGCTTTCTTTTGTGTTTTGTATTGAACTAAAAGAACACCATGTTCATCAACAATGTGTTCTTTCATGCTTGTGATGTTGTGGGAAGGATTATAAGAAATAAAACATTTCTTAGATCAAGTCATGTTGTTGGTATTGGATGTTTGACCTATGGGGTGGCACATGATGTAACTCATGTTGTAAGGAATTTGGATTTGGACAACAACAATAGGACCATTAAGGATGAAAATTGATGAAGTAGGTGGAATGTGGTTATGGGGTCGCTAAAACCTTTAGTTTTTTGGTAGTTTAGCAAATTGGACGTTACATGTTGCTTCCTATTCAACATCATTATCCTTGTTCATTGGGCTTGTGTAATTTGTGTTTTGTCCACACCAATGGTGGGTTGCTACATAGATTTGATTGTCACTTTAATGATGGAAAATTATTTTGTTTCCCCATGGAATTTTTCACAATCAACGTTGTAGAGAATCGTCACATGAAATAGAAACATAGAGGTTGAAAACTTAACAAAATGTCAAAATGTGAAATCGTGAAAGCCTAAAAATATTTTGAAACAAAATGTTATAAATAATGTTGATGCAAACACAAACATATCGTAGCAACACAAAAATTTGCCACAATACAATATCAATACAAAAAAATTTTTTGTTGCAATCACAAACACAAATTATGTGTGTAAAATGCATAAAAGCTCCAACATTTGTCAAAAGGAAAAAGCCAAAACATATTTCAACCAATGTTGGTTTGGTATATAAATTTATTGCTAATATTAATAATGATATCAATAATGCTATTGATTATCATATGTTAACCCCCCAAAGTTAACATGTTGTGAGAGTATCTAATTTGGAATGTTAAATTTGGGGGGTTCAAGTTTAAGTTCTTGTGACTTAGACCCAAGTTGGCACCTTTTTAATTGGAATTAACACAATAACTAAATGTGGAACTTAGCTTTTGTTAAATCTAGAATTGAAACCAAAACCATGAAAGAATAATATTGTAAATAAAGCCAAGTTTTTACATATGTAAGTTGAATTTTTAAAAAAGTTGACAAGTAGGTTGAACTTCACAATTCAGTATTAATTTGAAATTAGTTGTTGAATTTTGACCATATTTTAATTTGTTGTAAAAATTTGTAGTTATACAATCTTTAGCATTAAAAAATTTGTATTGCATATGTGAAATTGAACCATGTTCTTGAATTTGAAGAAAATGCCAAAAGGTTTTCAAAATTGGAAAAATTAGGTCCCACTCCCAAATAACCTTTGAATAAACAAGTGTCAAAACCAAGGTTAGAGGTTCTTTTAACAAGGAAGAACCACACAACATTGGTTTCAACCTCCATATGCAAAGTACAACCCATAATGTAATTGAATTGAAATGTAATCAAAGTAGATTTTGAGTTTTTCTCTTAAACTTGATCATGGAAATAATTTTAAAATTAATTTTTGAAAGCACATTACAATAATGATATTGGTCTTGGAAATGCACATTGAAATATCATGAAACATTTTTATTTGTTTCATGACAACTAATAAAATAAGGTTTTTTTTTCCCTTTTGATTGGTCGCAAATGATATCAAGCAAATTTTTGGAAACGAGAAAACAAAATATGGCAAGAATCATATGAAATGTAAATCTTTTAGAAGCAAGCCATGAGCATCAATTGAAAATTTGTAGTGTAAAAATTCAAACTTGGTGGATAAATAAAATTGAAAACATGTACTTGTTCTTAAAATATTCACATTAAAATTTTAATAAATGGATAATGAAAAGGGTTTTTTTTTTAAATGCTAAGAATTTATGGAATTACATAAAATTAAATTCAAAAGTTTGAAAGTTCAAGCAATCATTATTGAGCCCAAAAAAACCAATATTATACATTATAAATGAATCATGAATTTTTATTTTGTCCAAGTCAACAATTGCCATAACTTCACAATAATGACTAAAAAAAAAATCAAACTTGCTAGAAGGATTCAATATTTGATTCACCTTCAAAAGAGACATAATAAGTAGGTGATATTAATATTAGATTGCTAACACATTTTAAGTAATGCATTAATTTCAAATATATCATTTAAATGGAAATCCATAATTTTCAACATTGATCAAACTAATTGTTTACTAGCTAGTTAATACATCCTCTTGTGAATGTCGTAGTTTGCCATATGGAACTTTGAAATTCCAAGTTGATTCACATTGAAATTTTGGCATTTATTCTTTGAATCAATCTTGCCAATTGTTCTTAAACCTTCATCAATTCATTGAATTTGATAATAGAGCCCACCCATGAAATGTTTATTTGTCACATGCAAATGGATGTTCAAGTCTTTTGCTTCAAAGATAATTTGGGGCTAGCCATTCATAACCCTACTTGAAACTTAAATTACTTGCTACCAAGTTTAATTGGCTAGCAAATGAATTAATTTTGCTAGCAAGTCCATGCATTTACTTGCCTCCAAATTTTAATGAAGACATATTGGGTTGTATTCTTTCAACATTCAATGGTTTTTTTTTTTCAATTTTGTGATGTTGCCACAATGTTAGTGATCATCCAAAAGGAGACTTAGCCACATTTTGCTATAGACCAACTATGTAAATAAACATTTATTAAAAACCCTTTGTGTCTTGGTTACAACTTATTTCAACAATGTATAAAAACATCGTTGTTTTTCGAAATTTTTCCCTAGAAATTTGGGAATTAAAAAAAAAATCTATTTTTTTCAAAAACATTGCTAGATTGTAGGAATTCATCACTAAAAAATAGTGGTGCTATCATTGTCACCTTTCAAAAACAATTGCAATCCCTTTTAACAACTATTTGTTTTTAGGTGATCAATTCATGATTTAACCACATCATTAATGCATGGACCAAATGCAAGGCTATTCTCTCAATTGGAGTTGACATTTGTATACCTACATGATCAACATTATCTCCCATTTAAAATTTAAAAAATGGATTTTTTTCTGTGAATTCATGCATTCACCCTCTTAGTTTTTTCATATCTTCCAATTCTTTGGCATTATTACATCCTCTACAAAAGAAGTCATTTGTTAATCTAATATTAACTTGAAAACAAGATGAAATACTCAAAGTTCATTGAAGTGAATCCATGGTCATTATGTTTCACTATGGCATTTAATGAACTTCCATAGTTTGGCACCACCTAATTGCAAGGAAGTACAACAATTTGGAACCTCCTAATCTATGTTTAATATATTATGATTCCACCCAACATATTCAAATGATACCATGAAGGGGTTCCCGATCATTGGAATACATTCTTTTTCAAATGTGATTGATACCATTACATCTAAGGTTGATAGATGTAATTTTACATTTACTAGCTATGATTCCCAAAAACACACATAAAGTAATACATGCTACCAAGTTTGAATGGGGGAAAAACTTATAGGATCACATCTTCTTGAACATTTTATCTTGTTGTTACTATATTTGTAACAACAATGGAAAACCAAGCTTCAAAGGAAGGCAATTCCACCACAAATTCTAAGAAAACCAACATCTTGTTCTTGTTCTTTGTGAATTTCATACAAATGCATCCCTTTTCACTATTCCTTTTTTTATTGAACTATTAAATCCCTCTTACACACATTATAACCCCATGTTCCATTTTTCATGCCATTAAATAGTCTTCAACAAGGTGATGTGCAAGTATGTGGTTTTGTAATTTTTCAACCAACTTAACTAAATATATTGAATTTTAAGTGATTTTCATTTTAAAATTAATTTAAAAAATACAATGAATTTACCAAGGTTCCATAAGAAATTTGAAGTTAATCCTAATTCAATCAAAATAATATTTGGACCTGATAAGATAATTTAAAATAATTGGGTCAATGACATAGGGGCCCATTAATATTCGTCAATGCAAATTGATGGTGAAAATACCAATGAAACTTTGAAACAAAATTTTTGGCATTATTTACAAAATGTTGCTTGTCTTCTTGGGCTTCTTGTATTCCTAGGAAAAATGGGATAATGTGACCCAACACCCACCAATACACCATCCATTGAAAGCCCATTAGTAATTAGTTGCCAGAAGTAGGTTTCCAATAATGTTGTATTGACATGTAGGTGAAACCTTGGTATTGATATTGGTAAGGCGATGAATATTTCACATTTAAAAAGCTTGGTATGATCCATTTAACATACCTAAGCTTTCTTCATGTTGCTTCTAATAAGATGTTTCATTTCTTCCCTAGGGTGTTATTAATTAAACTAGTTTATATTTTGCAAGGTAGGTAAGTAGGTAGATTGTTAATATGTAATTAACCACCTTAATGAATTAGGGATATAAATGAGATGAAAAAATGCTTCCTATCCACTCAACATTCATCTTACACGTTGTATTGGTGGATGGTAGTTGATTTTGTTTAATGAAACGTGTTATTCTATGTAATGGGTTTATGATGAAAACCAAATCAATCCAAAACTTGACTTGTACATTTCCACATTTTGTCCAAGTATGTTTTTGAATATTTAAACCTGAAATCATTTGAAATATCATTTTTGCACGGCTATAGTTTTTCAATTTTATTTCCACTTTGAACTCCCCTTTTAATGTAAATGTCATAAGCATGAATTAACAATTATGAAATATGTCGAAGGAATCCATATATATTTTATTGGATGCATTTTATTTATTTATAAATACCTACATTGACATTATATTACATAGTTATGAAGTTAGGTATTTCAAACCCAACCTTTATGCATAATATTTGGGTATAATAAGAAAAACCAAATAAATTGATAATTCAAATATTGCTAAAGTTAGCAAATTGACAAAAGTAGGGCTTCAAAAAAATTTCAAAATTCATGTGTTTGATATCATGTGGGACCCAATTTTTTGTCAAAAAAGACCTACCCCTTTTGTTTTGGAAAAAAAAAAAACCAACCAACATTAGTTTGATTAATGTTGGCCAATTCTTCATTTAAAAAAAACCTCCAATCTAGGTTTGAAAACTTTGCTAAATTCTTTGCATGAAATTTTATCACAATTTTTCAAACTTTTGAACCTTCTAGTTTTTATTTTGGCACATTTTTTCAAATTGTAAAACCTTCAAGCTTAGTTTTAAAATTAGGTCCAATTCCATAAATATATCACATATATTCCCAAAGATTGTAGATTATATATGTGCAAAGTTGTACAACAAATTAAAATTTAGGATTATAAAGGTACATAGTTTTACAACTATCACATTAATGGATTCAACACTTGAGTGTTGAATAATTAATTAAGTTAGTAAAATGCACTTTGGGGGCATGTAATATAAATATTTTCTGAGATTTTTGGGTTGTATTTAAAAAATATTTTGATATATAAATGAAGATTTTAATCATTTTCATCCATTTTGAAACATAACAATGATGATTACGTTTTTTGATTTTTGTTTGCATTTGCATTTATGTTTTTAAACTGTTATTTGCAATGTTTCAATTTACCTATAAAGACCTCAAAATGGTTATAAAATGTGTGAAGGATTTGTGCTTTTGACGATGGGTGAAAGTTTTAAGTGGTGATTTTTATGAATTCAAAAATCTTGTGTTAGATTTTGACATTTGCCCTCAAAATATTCCATTTTCCACCAAAGTTCAAGGCTATATTATTGGCAAAACATATAATTGTGACCACAATGAAAGAACGTGTTAATGACCATAACTTATCTTTTAGGTTTTCAAAAAAATTGGCATTATGTAAATTGAAGTTTCATTGTTTTGACTAGTTTTTAATTTTTAATTTTTTTTTTCCCCCAAATTTGTTAAGTAGGTCCATTGGTGAGGATCCCCAACTTTAGTCAACATTAGATTACAATTGTCCGAGGTGGGTTGTAGATTTTTTTTCAAAATCTTGCTTTGTATTAGCAACCTCCATGAAAGGAATGTTTAAATGTGGCAAATTTTGACAATTTTCTCTCAAAATATGGTGAATTTTGTAAACCCTAAACCCAAAACATCCTTTGTAAGTTTGGCAACGCCTTTTGGCAATTCACCAAGTGGCAAAATTTCTCTAAAACAACGGACACTAATTTCAACAATGTTAAAATTTCCAAAAAATTGATAATTACAAAAAAAAAAGGTTATTAACCGTATTACTTGAATGATTTTAGCATAAATTAAAAAGATTTTGAGCCAAATTCATGAAAAATTATTTATTAATTGTGTCAAAAGTTTTATAAAATTAAGAATATGCAAGATTTCAACTATTAGGTTTGAATTGCAAACCTTAAAATTCAAGAATTTAAGAGTGAAACAATTTAAACACATTAGATTCTCCCATAAACTTAAAAATAATGTGTTCATAAATTTTTCTAATCATTATTTGTGAAATTTTTTAGAATTAAAAAACCAAGTTAAGATTTAAAACTATAACCAAGTTAAGATTTGAGATTTAATTAGTTATTTGACAATTTTGTTGCCGAATTTGATTAAAAAGTACGATATTGAATCCAATAAAACATTAAGGTAATTGAAACTAATTAGTTATCTAGAATGTTTAGCCTACTTGACAACTTTTTTAATAAAGTTCAATTTGCTTATCTAAAGAACTCGAACTTGTGTGAAATGAAATGTCTTTCATAATTTTGATTAGCTCTATGGTTTGGTTCATATGTTGGTTGCATCAAAAGGGGTTACTATTTAGGGTTTAGGAATGGAGGGTAAAGCTTGGGGTGCAAAAATTTCCAACTTTTGGGGTACTATAGGTTTATTTTGAAATGACACATGCTTTGGAAAAAAAAAAATTTGAATTTAAAAGAAAATTTAAACATAATTTTTTTTGGGGAGAGATGGGTTCCAAATGCAATTTTTTGACCCCAATTTTGTAACGGATTCGTAATTAAAAACGGAGCAGACGATTCCCAATGGGGGTACCCACCTCTTTCCCCTAAAAACCCTAATTAGGGTTTTCTCTTATTTCAGCCCACCTTTGTAATGGAAAGGACAGCCGGGTAGGTAGGAAAGTAGGTACCTAGGTACTACCTACCTACCTACCTACCTACCTACCTACATACCTCGGCGACACGAGTACCCAAATATTCCCGAAACCCTAATTACCCGCCGCTACAGTTTCATGATGGAATGGATAAATGTGTCATTTACTTTTTTTACTACGCTAGGTACGTCGGTAATGTAATTTTGTAACGACTAGTTATGCTACTTGTTTTACTTTAAGATAAAAAAAAAGTCACCAGTCCCTACTCTTGTGCTAACTCCAGTTCGAGGGTTGTTGGGTGTTGGAGGGAATTTTTTTTGATCTTTTGGTTGTTCCCAATGTGTTCCCAATGTGTTCTCACAACGTTCTCTTTTTGTTCCCATCCTGTTCTCAATGTGTTCTTCAAGTTCTCAATGTGCTCCCCCGACATGTTCCCAATAGCACCTCAGCTTATTACCCA
>Ga0209611_10015327_pt1 | contig 10024 bp, 9 predicted proteins | sample S1TSphgellanicum_3_FD_187693 | JGI IMG/M metagenome (GOLD analysis project Ga0209611, IMG submission 187693) | Host-associated microbial communities from peat moss isolated from Minnesota, USA - S1T2_Fc - Sphagnum magellanicum MG (SPAdes) (version 2) | ecosystem: Host-associated > Plants > Peat... | reverse complement strand
CGCTAACTCATGCTAGACTTTAACAACACCCAACTGTTATGAATGGATGATGTATATATATGTATGTATGTATATGTGGATGAAAAAAGAAATTCCTTTCTTGTTGCTAAGTCACTCGCTCATATGCTAGATTCTAACAACACCCAAATGAATGAATTAATGATAAATGAATTCCCTTTCTTGTTGCTACGTCATACATATGCTAGACTCTACCAACACCCACGTGTAATGAATGGATGGATGAAAAAATGAAATGCCTTTTCGTGTTGGTATGTCACTCGTATGCTAGACTCTAACAACACCCAAAGGAATGAATGGATGATGTATGGATGGATGGATGAAAAACGAATTCTCTTTCTTGTTGGTTCATCACTTGTGTGCTAGACTCTAACAACATAAAAATGAATAGTATGAAAGATGAATTCCCTTTCTTGTTGGTACGTCATTCATATGCTAGACTCTAACAACACCCAAATGAATGAATGGATGATGTGTGAATGGATGAAAAATGAAAACCCTTTTCTTGTTGGTATGTCACTCATATGCAAGACGTTAACAAGCTCAAAGGAATGGATGGATGATGTATGGATGGATGAAAAAAATTCTTGTTGGTACATCAGTCATATGCTAGATTCTAACAACACCCTAATGAATGAATGGATATTTGGGTGTGCGTGTTTTTTAGGATTCATAGATAGAAGTTAAGTAATAAGGGTTTGTTGCTCTTTGTGTTGGCATAGTAAAACATAATCATGCTTGGTATGTTTTTTTGGAAATTGTTTGGGGGATCTCAAAACATTTCAGCAGCTTCTTTGGTTGTTTACTAGTGTTTTAAGCTGACTCATAGGGAGACTGGTTTGATGTAGGCACCTACAAGCTCCTTAATTGGTCTTATTGCCCTACATTTGATTCAAAAAGGAAATTGGTCATGAAAACCTTTTTCAGAACTATGGTTACTTTGCTGAGTTTACTTTTTTGATTTTGCTATTTTGCCAAATAAAGGTTTCCTCTTTGCCAAGTCTACTTTGCCAAAATGTTTGTCAACATTTACTTTACCACTTTGCCAAGTTCACTTTTCTGATTTTGCTATTTTGTCAAGTTGCCATTTCCAATTTTTCCATGTCCACTTTTGCCAAAATGCTAAGTGGATAGCCACTCTACCAATTTGCCAAGTTCACTCTGTGAAACAAAGTCCACATTGTCATGTAGGCCAACTCCACATTGGGATGTTACATTGTCAACTCACCAACTCAACTTATCTCATGCCCAAATGCTCTTAAAATTGCCCTAAATTTAAAATTTTACAAGCTGCCAAATGTTTAAAATTCATTACTTTGCTACCCCAAACTTTTGCCGCAAAAAAGAAAGCCACCAATTTTCAAGCTACTAATGATGATTTTTTTTTCTGGATGGAGGGGAGTGGTGGTGTGTTATGGTGCACAATTTGAACTTTTTAGACCCTTTTCTTTTGTGTGTGTGTCTACAATCTCTTGAAACATTGTGCCATTTAAGCTCATTAATGAGATGTAAATGCTAAGATGAATCATCATTCAAATGGATAATGGGTGAAATTGGCTAATTGAACCCACCACAAGTCCCCCCTCAGCCCCTCCAAATAACATAACAAAGATATTTGAGCCCTTCATTTGGCAAGTCAAAAAATGTTTGAGCCCTTCATTTGGCAATGCAATTCTATTGTTTTGTATTTTGGCAAAAGATTTTTTTTAAAAAAAATTTACATGTTTTGTTGTCCCACACCAATTTCAAACCGGGCACTTCTCAAGAAAGAGTGAAGATTCCTACCATTAGCATAATTTTCTTCCTCAAATAATTATAGTGCTATTTTTTATCTAACCTCAAAATAAGCTTAAACCAATGCAACTTTGTGGTTCTATGCAAGGCCGAGCACAATCGACTAAGAAGTGTGCTAGAAAGGGCTGTAGGAAAATGATGACTAAAGCATCGGTGGAGAGATTAAGGAAATCTAGTGAGAAGTTTGTTTGGACAATTATTGTCCCCACCATATTTGGTGACCTTTTCATCAAAGTTGCATAATTGGTTTCCCAATTTTGATTGTTAAGGGCTTTCCAATTTTCAAAAAAATAAAAATACAATCAACATTTCCTTGTGGCAATTGTGTGAAGGGCAACATTGGAATACTGGCATTTATAAAGTTTGATGAATTCCAAACATTGCTGAAATTGGAGAATTATGGATTTGGATTTTTGCCAATATCTTTATCATCCTTGTCACTTGTTATGGTTCTTGTTATCATCCCTAGGTTTAACCATTGTTCTTCTTACCATATCCCACCATCCACCATAGCTCCCACTAAGAGGTCTCACTCAAAAGGGTCAAGGTACCATTGTGGGTGTTGGTTCACCTTGGCCAAACCCAATGAACAAATTGAACTTATTATAGGTTTGAATATTTTTACCACATTTGCACTTGATGTAATTCTATGTTTAATATGTCTTTAAAGTTTGATTCACATTTCACCTCATTTGAAAATACACTAGACACAATTGTAATGGATTCTATTTTCGGGTCAAGTATGTATGTTCTTCAAATAAGTGTGGAATAGAACATCTTACTCATAACATCACTTATGTGATGTTAGTAGGCTAGTCATAGAGGTTTTGTATGTCTACTACTTCTATTAGCCAAAGACAAGCAAGAAATGCAATCTGTATGCCATATTGGGATTATTCATCAATAACTCCTTGAAAATTAATCTCAATGAATAACATGTCCAAATGGGGCATTTTCTCACAAGCATTGGAATCCTTGTTTCTCATTGTTTTTGGCCTTGCCTACCAAGACAAGGATATTGTGTTTAGATTCATTATAGAGTATATTATAGCTTAGGTAATAGGTAGTATATTTTTATACAAGGATTTTTGAAAGATGATATTTTGGCTTGTGTTGAAACTTGAGATTAGTTTTAGAGTTATAGAGTAGCTTGAAGGATTTTGGTTTCTTTTAGAGGATTTTTCTGAAGAGTATATTTTTGCATGGTAATATATTTGAATTTCCATAATTCTTCTTTTGCCTTAAGATACTTTTTAATGTAAAATGGCGAGACCACAATGTGACACACCCATTGTTTTACAATGAGTTTGCAAACTCTTGGATTTTATACAACTGCAGTCTTCATGTTTTATCTTGATATTGAACATATGTGTTCCACAAACATTAATTAATAGCAAATTAATAGTCAAATGCTTGTAGCAAGTCCACCACTTTGCCATTTGAATGTTACCATTATAGTGAACCCAGCTATAGTGATACATTAAAAATCAACCGCTCATTGAAAACCATTTTGTGGACAAATAGGGGATTTGCAAATAGTGGATCAAATCTTGGGAAGGGTTGGATAGCTATGTTGTCCTTGTTACATTTGTTAGAAAGGAATGACCTACAAAAGAAAAATATAACAATATAAGATGAAATTTGATGAGCTAAACTATCAAATTTAGTCCAAAAAAATTAGAAATATTGGTTGTGCCCATAGGGAAGAGACTACACATTGTTGTGTAATTTAGGCATAAGATTTTTGCTCAAATTTGACCCAATGTTTGAGTGATATTTGAAATATTACACATGCGTATGATGAATGGACATGTTCCATAGAAGTGTATGCACATATGGATGAAAAGTTCTAGATCTAGCAAGGGAAGTTTGATGATTAAACTTGCCATAAAAGGTAAAGTCTTTACAAGTGTTGGCTAGTTATTGAGTTTGAACCTAGTTATTAACTCGGTTTTTTTTTTGGGATAATTGGATAATAACCTAATTGCTTAATATTGAAATTTCAAAGTATGATAACTTACCTGAATGACTTGGTTATTGTCTAAGTAGGTTATCAATCCTAAAACACTAAACCTTTTTGTGATAAAAAACAATAAAACCCAAAAAAATTAATTATTTTTATTTTTTGAAAAACCCAATAACCAACTAATAATTGACAAGAGAACTAATGGTTACCAATTGATTATTTGATAATTTTTCCTTATACATAACTTGTGGTTATTGCGTACAAATATTGATAAAATTGACTAGCACCCAATTTTTGTTTTAAAAAATAACCTACCTTATTGTTATTAAAAAAATCAATAACTAGCCAACACCAGTCAACTACACAGAATGCATGTTCATATTTCTCACTTATATGTTTTTTCGAAAGTTGGTGTACATAGAAGTTGATGTACATAAAACTAAGAGTACTTTGTTATTGATGAAATGTGTGCTACAAAATTTGCATGTGAATTTTTCCAAATATCTAACTACATGTAGCACCATTGAAATGACATATTTAGTTACAAACATTGGCAAAATAACATTGGCAATTTTGCCAATGTTATTGGAGGTTGCATAGGAAATCCTCTATATCATAGAATATTCCATCCATGTTTGCATAACAAAAATCCAAGTTTTATTTGGTACCTTAATTCATGAGATGCCCTTTAAAACTTTTGGGTTTTGGGTGTTTGAAACAAGTAAAAAAACTAGAAAGTTGAAGACAATTTGAAATTGTCAAGATCATTGTTGCAAACCTTTTGGGGATGTAGGATGATGCCAATGATCAATGATTTTGTATTATAATTTTTTTTTTGGGGCAAAAAAATTGGGAAAGGAAACTTTTGGAAATATTATTTTTGAGTGTAAATTCAACTGTGTTTTCTAATTTTTGAATTTTTTTGACAATAGAAAACCTTATAATGATGTTCATAATTGATATTTATTTTTGGACATTTGTCATATGAATAAAAAAAACTTGATTGTGTTAATATTGTCTCAAAATTGCCTCACTAACTAACAACTTAATAAATATGTGATATAATGGGGATTGTGGATGTCTAATAAAGAAACAAGATGTCAATGTATCAAACTTTAAAGCTAGTTTTGGGAGAACAATTCATATTATAGGTTGGACATGATAAGCTCCAATAGAGGCCCCAATAATGGGCATGGTGAGAAATGCTTTTAGAGGTGACACCACATAGATCATTGCAATCATCATTTGCCTTGGCCATGTAGTGCATCACAAATTTTAAGATAAGTTTTAAAATAACATGTCATGTGTCATAAAACAAACATTTTTATCATGAAGAAAGGAAATTAATAAAGGATTTAGGCCTCCATTTATAACTTCAATGATGATTCAAATCAATAATAATCTTCAAACTGATCATGTGAAATCAACCAAAACAAAAAAAACCTTTGGACAACCCCATCAAATCTTTCAAGACTATTGTCTTGATTATGTTTGTTATTTCAAAATGGTAAGTAGAGAGGAAGAGCTCTCAAGATTATCACTCATTGAAAAAATGACCTTAAAAAGGTGATTATTTTGATTTGGAATTTCAACATAATCTTTGCATCATGTGGAGATAACATGTGTCATCACAACTCCATTGTTGATTCATGGAAGTTGAATGTGGAAAATGAATAGAGGTCTAGCCCCTCCTCTAATATTTATTAGGTAGTAGTTTCATGAAAAGTGATAGAAACCTTCCAATTATGCCTAAATTAACACAATTGGAAAACAAGACATTACGTGATTTTGTATAGGAGGAACCACCTTGTGCGTAGGCATTTCAAAATAAAAAAGGACCTCTAGCCTTACCCTTCTTTCATGAAAAACCATGCCCTAATTTTCAAAGGGTGCGTGCTTCCACCATAATTTTTTTTTTCACATTTTGCAAGATTCGTAAAACCCTACCCTAATTTTCAAAGGGCTTGTGCTTTGATTGTGAACTATTTCTTCCATTTAATCAGATCTTGGAAGCTCATTGTTCAATTCTTCCGCCTTACAATGGCCCTCTAAATATATTACAAAATTTAGGGCAAGTTTTTATAGTTGGTCATAATTTCTCCACCCAAGGAATCACTAATTCGTGAATGGGTTCACAATTTGCACCATCATTGTCATACCATATTTGGTGGGTCTTAGCTAGGACCATTTGGAGCAAGGCACAACAATGTGGCCGAGGGACTTGGGGAATGGTGAATCTAGGAGAGTCACCACAAGGTGGCAAGGCACCACCCCACAAGAAGAAACCAAGTGTGGAACCAAGGTGGCTCACCATAAGGCACTCATGGCAAAGTGGCTTGGGGCACAAAGAGAAGTGACTTGCCTTGGGGGCAAGCCATTTAGCTTCCAAAGTGGGAGCTCAATGTGGTTGGGTTGTTGGATTTAATGAAGGGGGTTGAGGGTGGAAAGGGTTTGGACTTTAGAAGTCTAAGTTGGACTGGGCCAAAGGGATGCCTTTTAGTCATGTAGGAAGGTTATAAACTTCAAAAGAAGTCCACATTGAATCTAAGTTCAAGACTTTTAATGAGTTAAGCCTTGATGTGTTTTATCTCCCAATCATTCAAGATGTGAAATAACTAACCAACTAATGTGCGTGCATATGTAAGTTTAGTTAGAAGCATGACTTCAAATCAAGTGAAAAGCACAAGGGATGTTTAACAAGAGTCCTCGGATATGACAATCATGGTTAGTCATGTTAAATAACAAAAAAAATAAGGTAAAAAAACTTTAAATGGAGAGTTTCAAGCAAGTTCATAACAAATGATAAAAACTTCATTTAAAAAAAATTCATTCCATTAAAAAATGAAAGTGTATTTAAATTGAGATGTAACAATAATTTTTTATTTATCCATGAATAACTAATGCATTTTCAAAGTGTGAACACCTAGACCTTAATATGGGTAGTTAAGGGATCACATTTAATGCCATTGGTGCCTACTTTTAAAACTAACCTTCCCATATTAATTTGTACTCAACCTTTGAAATGTGTAAGGTATTCATTAAAGTAGAGGGAGCACATAGCTAGAGCTAACAATAGACTAATCCAAAACTACAATATGGGGCCAAGAAATGTAACAAAATATCCCTCATTGAGCCGTGTCACATAATTGCATTGGAAGACATAAAAGTTTGGGAGTGTGTCACTTGTTGCATTGATGCATGGTAACATGTTCAATCATTCCCATTCATGTAATGTGATTAAATGCATTAATCATGAGCATATTTGCACTAGTATAAGCACGCCCCCATTTCACCTAGCTTGTGGACTTGATTCATTGCAATTCTATATTTATGTTAGTGGATAGTAGTTCATGTTATAAGCAAAGCCCCTTTGCAAACTCTTAGTGAGAAGTCAAGATTTGGTTTCTTGAACCACCTCAGCCATCCCCACCTTGGAATTCCATTCTTGAAAAGTGTTGAGCTTTTTTGTGTGATTTCAACCACCTTCAAGTGCAATTGTGTGAAGGTGATCAACTGCTTGATTGCTTGCATCATTTTCATGTACTCAACTAGTGCCACCTCCACTTCTTTTTGTAAGACCCTTGCTTTTGCCTCTTTTTCGAGATTGTGTAATGCTATACAAATGACTCCATAATGATGTGATAGGCACACCCAAGTTTGGCTTGTAGTTTGGATTTTGGAGCAAATTTCCACACTCTCCATTGTGGACTTCAAAGAAACATCATCCCAATTGCCATTTTTCTTCATGCGAATCATTCCCTAGCTAGCTCAATTTGCACCATCTTCATACCTTGGAAGTTCACCCTTGGCACGATTCATGGGCCTGGTGCATGCCATGGCATTGGTGCAAGCTTGCCAACTTCCTTGATTTGATCTCACGTGGGCAGGTGTTTGGGCATTCGTTCTCATTGCCATCATGTGGATATGGCTGTGTACTTGGGCTTGATCGAAATTGGTTGTGCGTAAGGTTGTGTACTTGGGTTTGATCAAAATTGGCTGTGCACGTAAGGTTGTGTACTTGGGCTCAATCAAAATTGGTTGTGTGTGTAAGGTTTTGTACTTGTGCTCATCAAAACTGGTTGTGGATGTAAGGTTGTGTTATTGGGCTCGATCAAAACTGGTTGGGCCCATCCTGTCTACTCAACCCCTGACCTCCAAACGCTAGAAGTGCTAGTGGAATGGGAAACTCAGTATTGATAGTTGGAGGAGATTCTTTGTGCAGTGCACAATCCCACTTTTCTTGTACTGTCCTCCATTGCTATCCGAACCATCTGTTGCTTGAGCACCTTCCTCCTCATTTTGTACGTTAGGAAGCAACATCCACATCTGGCTTTCCCACACAATGTGACTCATGATGTCAAATTTTTCTTTTGTATGTCTCACAGCAAACAACCACCTGCACCTAAAATGGTCACTATGTATGCCTCTAGATGTCACCTCCTGTGTTTTTGATCTGGGAATTGTACACAATGTGCAAGTGTGACAATCGATCTCAACCATGCAACACCCCTTTCATGCACATCTAATGTACTAAGATTCATTGCATGGACATGTAAGAGCAATCGCAAAGCCTGCATTAAACAACCGCCAGTTTGCCTCTTGGATGCACATAATGTGTTGATTCTAGCTTGCACATTCCTCCTGATCTCAACCTGTATGGTCACGATTACAACTTTAATTTGCCATTAACAGAATTATTTGTCACTGGGATTAAACATTTTGTGTTACTTTTAGGCCATGTTCATTAAGGGTTTGATCTCAGACAGGTTTGGGCACAAATATAGGTACCTGAAAAAAGGCACTGTCCATTTCAGGTTTGGATACATTACAAGATAGAGACACAATAGGCATTTCACCACCATTTTGGAACAACTTTCCGCACCACTTTAAACCATAAATATCTCATGAGTCATCATGTTATAAATTCCAGCAGCACAAAATTTGATAATCCACGAATTGTTGCAAAAAATTGATACATCAGGCAAAAGGTTGTTGCAGGATGAAAGTTTTGCATTTCTTTGAAGTGTTGTCAATGCATTTCCAAAAAAACTGAAGAAAAAAGTTTTACAACTTTTCAAAAACATCATACTATTGAAAACACTTATGTCCAAATGTGATTTATTGAAGAAACACAAGAAATGAGTCAGAAGATACAAACAAGGTGATTTTTGGAACCTTTCTCAAAGTGAGAAGTCTGTCAAGATCCCATCCTTGGGCATTAAAATAATCTCTAGGCTAGATTTTGTTAACCCTATTCATTTGCCATGTTCTGCCAAAAAATTGCATCAGATTTGGCATATTTATCTACAGATGAGGATCATGTCTAGTAATTGGGCAGCATTTACCTCAAATCCCTTAGGAGTAGCTCAGATTTTCCTCCTTATACTGAAGAAAAGTTGCCTGATTGGTTATGTACCCTGATACCAATTGAAACTGTGCAATTGAAAGACTGCATGACAGCCATCTTGCTCTCTCAGATCAATCTGCTCCATAACACGCATGTCATCTGTCAGAAATTTGAAGTTTGCCACTAGCAAAGTTTTAGCAAGAGGGCTGCCATCCAAATACTGAAATGTAAACTCTCAACCTTTCAACACACCATTTTGCTGTCCAGGATTGTGGAATTTCTACAAAACGGAAAAATAAAGTTATTTCCATGAGCATGTTTTCATGGACATGACTTGGTCGAAGGACAAATGCCAGTCCTTTGACCACATGAAAGTATTGGCACTCCAGTCCATTGGGAACAATTGAACAAAAATCAGAATCAATACCTAAACAATGTGACTTCTGACCTAGCAAGTTGTAACCATATAACCTTGGAGGTGCCCCACTCATGCACCCTGTGATCAAATGCTTGGATTCAAGGTTTTGTTTCTCCTCTGATCTCCACAATTGTTCATCACTCTGTATTGTGTACAAGATGAGAATGCTTACCCAGGGTCTTGTATTGACGCACTGCCAGACCTGTGTTGCTGGATTCCTCATGCCTTGCTCAGGTCCTATTCCAACTTAAATCTGAGCTCTGGTTTCACAAGTCCCTGGGCTTTGCCAATTGCTACTCCTAGGGGTCCCAAACAGATAAATGGCTGCGAGATAGGTGTAGGCCATTTCAAGCAACCCACAGCTGAACTCCTTGTGTTTCATAATCAACAGCCAAGATGAAACAATAATTAGTAAATCACTCAGTCATAATAACAGTTCATATTCAACCTGTGCTTATTAGAGTACAAGAGCATGGGATCT
>Ga0209611_10015326_pt1 | contig 10024 bp, 6 predicted proteins | sample S1TSphgellanicum_3_FD_187693 | JGI IMG/M metagenome (GOLD analysis project Ga0209611, IMG submission 187693) | Host-associated microbial communities from peat moss isolated from Minnesota, USA - S1T2_Fc - Sphagnum magellanicum MG (SPAdes) (version 2) | ecosystem: Host-associated > Plants > Peat... | reverse complement strand
TAGATGACAAGAAGAATATATTGATTATCATTTTGGTCTTGTTGCCACAAAGAAATATATTGGTTATAGATCATGTATGGTGGTGGTCTTGTTCCGGAGCATGTTGTAGAATTTTATAACTTGAAAAACTAAACTCTTGACCTCTAACAAGGGATAACCACACAAATATGGAAGTTTGGAATTGTTCATTTGAAATGGGTCCTAGCAAAAGAAAAAATCCTACAAATTTTTTTTATTGCTACATAGAATTGTTAACATGATATTTTTAAAATATATAAATGCCAAATGCAACACCTTAAATGTTTGTTTATTGTAAGAAAACCAAGATGTTTGTAAGATGGAATTTGAGCCTTTTGAACATGTAATACCTAAGATAAAAATTTCAAACTATGTTGTTTCATTATGAAAGATTTGGACCATATCATTTGAGTCAAATTCACATTAATTGGCTATCTCTTTACCTTGAAAAATGCCCATGTGACCAAAGTTTTGTTTGCAAAGTTGTTCAAGAAAACATCACAAGCATTTTATAAACCATGTTGTTTGTGTAGATTCCAATTCTTGCATCCTATCACAACTAATTTAACTTAAGACACATGTTGTTCAACACTAATAACTTGCCTCCCAATTTCATCATCTTTTCATTTCAAGTTGATGATATCATGATTTGCTTGTATTTGGCTGAATTGATAGAATGAAAATATAAATATGATTAATTGTTCATGGAATCTATCTAATCCATCACTCATAAACATAGATCTCTAGAAGATGCAAAATATCACCAATTTTAAAATTTTAGTAAAAGAAAAGTCAATACATTTTTTGTGAGAAATTTTGTGCGAAATTTTGTCACTTGGCAACAAAAATAAATTCAGTGCACAAATTCATAACAAGGGATTTTCTGAATTCCTTTTTTGTCAAAGTTGGTAGATTTCAAGGAAAAAACTGCTGATATGGCCATATGTAAATAATAATTTGCAACATTTCACAAAAATATAATAAGATTCTTAAATATTTCTAATTCCCTTTGGGACTTGTAGCCAAATTTGGCTGATTCATTTCGTGGATGATTGCCAATGTGATTGCATCAAAAAATTGAAGAAAAAAAACTTACACATAACATGAGATTATGATTTTGTTCGACTAGAGAAAACAAGAATTTAAAACATTTTAAAACTCAATAAATCAAATGGAAAATTATACGATATCGTTGATTTTCCATTCTTGGACAAATAAGGTTTTCGAGAAATTCAAAATTCAAACCCCATTAACACAAGATCAATGGATTAAATAAGAACAAAGACATTTTTTAATTCAAACGTCATGAACAAAAAACGTTTTCACATAAATATATTTGATGGGTTTGTGATGAACACATAACACCCAACATTCAATATAAAGTGTAAATTCCTAGGGTGAGGGCATTCACAAAATAAGGGGCCTAGGTAGGAGGAGATGGGTAATTGAACCTAGCCCCACGTTTAGAGAATGTCTTTCACCCATGGGCTTTATCCATTGTAAAGGGCTAAGAAAATTTTAAATGAACCTAAGCATTTGTAGATTATGAGGTGTAGGAAGAATAAGGTTCTTATGCCTAGTGGGAGGGAAATTATGCTGAATAGGAGTGAAATCCTTCCCACTCCTAAGAAGTACTTGTAAAGATCATTTTTTTTAGGAGTGATATTCATGGATGAAAGGTACCTTCCAACTACACAAGGAAATATTTCAAAGTGTTTTACATCATTTTTCAAACCTTAACACCTATCAATACAACATTATTTTTTAAAAGTTAAACTTTGGGGGTTATATCATCATGTACAAAAAGGGTAAAGCCAAAAACCTTACTAATTTTTAGGTGTTTTTAAAAAATGGTTAAATGCTTACAAAGCTCAAGAAAATAGGTTATGAATAATGTTGTGTGAATATATAGGGGTAAACCAGGGTATCAACTTTGGTATGAACCTTGGTATTAAAAATCGTATTAGTTTAATAAAAGGTCTTGCCAATACCCATGTTCATAACATATTTGTTGGTCTTCACATTTGTTATACCCCAACTCATAACAAATTGGATTAGTCTTCTCATCTTTGATACTATGATTCATATTTAGGACTTAAGTTTTTTTTGTATGTTTCATTGAAGTCTTGGTATTGTGTTTGATACTAGGAGTTTCAATTTATATGCACACATGAGTCCTTGGTCCTAGGTAAGGTTCTTTAGTTTTCGGTATTGAGTAATGAGAAATGGGCAATTGTGTTGAGATGTAGATGTGGCGAAATGTTGAACCCCAATAATGAACAAATGTGAAGGTTTGGAACTATGAAGTGAAGATTTTTGGGAGGTGTGTTTCATAATGATAACATTAAAAGATGTTCAAGAAAACAATAAGCTTTCTCACATTAACTTTTTATAATTTTCTTTGTTTGCATATGAATGAACAAAAGCCTAGCTATGCACAATCATCTTTTGGTAGTTTTTTTCATGTGCATATTGTGGTTAGGGTCAAGCTTGGTTCAGTGTCATTGCCCTTGTGACCATTCCCATTGTACTTTGTGGATTGAATTGTTTAACAATTTGCAACCATGACAAGTCTAATAGTAAATTAGTGTGATTTTTTTATTTTGGTCAACATTTGACACCAAAAAAACATCATGCTTGAAAGCTAGTGGCATGTAGTAACATTGCATGTTAAACCATATTGCCTCAACATTAGAAAAATAGGGAGTTTGACATCTGATGATGTTCAAGTTTTTTTTTTGTCTTAATGTTCAATCAAATTTAAATCTAGGTTGCAATTTGTTGATGCTTGAACCCAAAACTCTCTTTGGTTTCCATTTTGCAAGTTTCATGTTTCATCTAATTTTTTCAGACAACAAAATCAAAGATTTACATGTTGTAGTTTTTAGGGTTTAAAGGTCATGGAGGAAACCATGTTATTTGATCATGAGCCATGTTTGGTGGGTGAAGGGGGGGAGATAGGTGATACCTTTGAGTTATAATAGAAGCAAGGCAAAATACTAGGTGGAGAAACATAAATGTTTGGCATTGTTGAAACCTTAGAAGAGGTGTTAATTATTGAGGCACAAGCCATTTGGATAATGTTGTTGTTTGCATTAAAAGCCAACCAAAGATATTGGGTACCTTATCATGAAAGAAATGCAGTTTAGGCTTTCTTTTTGTTGCAACAAAAGAACATGTTGCTTGATGTGGTTATAATCCAAATGTTGAGGTGCATTATTTGCCACCCTAAATCAAACATTAATAAATGTGATGGTTTTGCATCAAGTTCCCGTAGTAGTACCATTCATAGCAGAATATGAATTGTTCAATATAATTCTTTTCACGGTCACAACAATATGAAGAAACACTTGGTGCATGAACATATTATTGAACTAACAAAATACAAGGTATGTGTGAAAGAGGTTGAAGATGGGGATGATGGAGGTTGGTAGAAGTGTAAAAAAAGAAAGACCATCACACCATCAATAATAATTGATTTTTTTGAAAGAGGCATTGTCTACAAAAAGGTGATCATGCACAACTCAAAATCATTGAGGATTTGGTTTTATACATCGCCAAAAGCTATGAAGCCTTGTCTAGTGTTAAGTCATCATGGCTCCACAATCTTGTTATGTGCAAGGATAACAAAATTTTATTTCCAAGTCGAAGGCAATTAATGGAAGAACATATTTCTTCCATGTTGTAGAAGATTATGGATACATATGTATATCCTGCCCTATCTAATTGTGTTAGAACTAGTGTCACTTTTGATTTGTGAATGAATTAAAATCGATTTGACACTTTTGTTGTGGTTGTGAACTTTTTTGATGATGCATGGGTTCCTAAGCATGTTAATGTTGGGTTTTTTGAAGCACCCAACACTATGGTTGTTACTTTAGCAAAATTATAAAACCCCTACTTGCCATATTCAAATTCACACAAAAAATTATTGCAGATGTGAAGGATGAAGGGTTGAATTTGAACACATTAACTGTTGCCCTTTTTATTATTGTTTCTTGTGAGCCATTATAGTTGGAGACATTATTTGTAGGGACTTGTTTTGGACATGCAATGTTTAAAGCTTGTTAGTATGCCACCAATGATGTTAAGGTTTGTTTGGGCATGAAAGAAATGTCTTTGAAGGATGCCTAACAAGTTTTATAAAAAACTATAACTTGGATTAAAAAGTCTAGAAAGGGTTGGCAAGAGTGGGATAGGGCTTGCATTGAATTTGGACTATGTCCGGAGAAGTTGAAAACTTTGATGCAAATAAGGCTTGCAAGTAGAGTGGTCCTTTTCTAAGAGGCTTTGCATTATGCAAGTGCAATTAACATTTGTTATTACAAGCAATCTTTGCACCTACAAACAAGTGTGCATAGTGGATTAACTTGGGCCATTGGACGAGTTGTGGTGGATATTTAAAACCCAATTGTGGAATAGTGTGTTTTAAATCAAACAAAAGGCTATTGGCTCTTTTCTAATGCTTTGAATGTTGTTATTACCATATGCATGAAATTAAAGGTTGATTACAACCATCAAGGTGTGTAGGTGCCCCCTCTTCCATATGGCACAATTAATAATGAGCTGGAAATTTGGAATATTCGTATGGCTATAGAGATAATGCATGTGTTGGCCCCTTTTCTATCATCTTTGGAATCTATTATAACTACAATTGCTTACAATATGTTGACCTTAATGTTGGACATGAGGTTCAAAGGGCTAAAATGTGTCATTGATTTTCTTGGCCATGACAAGATTAAACCTCTAATGAAAATATAATGTGATAATAAAAATTTGATCCCCTTGCTTGTGAAATACAATCATTTCTTGAATCCACATGTTGTAGGTACTTGTATTTCAACTCATATTCTCATTTTGATACTCCAATTTCAATGGTAGAGGCATATGAAAGATTTTTTTTAATTGAGCTATTTTTTTTTGGTTGTTGTGTTATGAACTTGAGTTACATACCTAGACTAGATTCATACTAGTGTTGGGCAGTGTCACAAATACTTCTGGGCATCATTCGGGTATTACTTGGGCATCCCAATTTGATCCCTCAGGGTATCACCATGAATGATACCCTGATTGAAAACTAAACTACTAGTTTTATCTTTTGTGAAAACCGATGTGAGAACCAATTTTAAGAAAAAAAAATTTAAAAATTTGAAAATTGAGTAAGGTTTGACCTTTTGCATAGGTTAGGGTTTTAGGGTTCAATGGCTATAAAAAATTAGTATAAGCAAGCAATGAGAAAGAAGTTATGAACATTAAACTTAATTATGTTTTTATGTAAAATGAAACAACATTTTACTTATTGGATCTTGTTGATCATTCATGGACCATGGGTTTGAACTTTGGAGGTATGATGTTAAGTTAGCCTAATTTAATTAAGGCTAAAAAAAAAACATTTTCATCACCAGACCCACATCAAAATTTGCTTGTTAGGTCTAATTTGCCTTGGGAGATAGGAAATCCAAGGGAAGGTTAATATTTGGTGGTAGGTATTTATTAATGGTAGGCCAGCTTAAATGATAATGATGTTTGGAGAGTTTATTTTAAATGATGATTTATTTTTAAAATCTTTGAAAACCTTGAACCAGAGGTCCTTTGATTTTAAATTTTTTCAAAAATCCAAAGCTATCCTTAGAAAAAAAAATTAAATTATTTTTTAAATCTTAATTTTAATTTAAAATTTAAAATTTTTAATCAGAAAAAGAAGTAATACTTGGTTTGTGAAAATCAACAAAGGATAATTGGCTATTCTCAAATTTCTGAGAACTGGCATTGTGAGAATCAGTTAATTTTTAAAAAAAAATGTTGATACCCTTGCCTGATGTAAAAAAAAATTATTGAGGAAAACCAGACCCTTTTGTAAATTACTTTGTGAAAACCGAACCCGGCAAGTATCATAAAATTGTGATACCCACCCAAAACTGATTCATACCTGCTCCATGATACTACAGATACCAGGACTAGGTATGTGTAAATCTATATACTCACACAACATTGGTTATGAGGTAGGATATTTTAAATTACAACACTTGTGGTTCCTTACATACCAATTCATTAGAGAAATGGCCTCCTACAGTCAAAGGCATATATAGGTACCCAGTTAAACTTTATGGATGGGATTTTGGATGCCTTCCAAATAATCACAAACATTGTCACAACTTGGTTCCCAGATGGGACCATGTATACTCATAACAACCCTTGTGAGATCTACACTTGTACCCATTTCTACCTCCCTCAAATCAATATGTGATAAACTCTAAGCACGACACTCCAAAACCCCAAAATAACACACCCACAAACAAGAGCTATTTTTCAAGAAGAGGTGTTAAGAGTATCATCACTTTATTTCCACATCCCAAATTGACTCATGAAAAGACTGGCTAGTACAACCTCCTTACACTAGAATAAGGGCCCGTGACCATAAAAATTGAGAGCCCTTCAAACTCATCCCATAGGTCATCCCATTGGAAATTCAATAACATTCAATAAATTCAATAAATTCTGTTGGATGAATTAGTGTTTGGGAGGGATTCCGCCTTAATCGATAAGCACTTTGTAAACTATTTAATAGACCACATGATCCAGTTGCATGCAGTTCCAAAGAGTGCAATTGACCCTAATAACCTGAAGGTCAAAGGCCAAAATCTTGCTCAATTGACAATTACAAACTCATGAGTTCAACCTTGCTACAAATTATGATTTTGAACAAAGAACACGAAATATGACAAAAATAAAAATAAAAATAAAAATCCAAACATAATTTTATTCATAACATGAAAAAGTAGAAAACATGAAAAAGGTAACCAATCCTTGGCATAAAGGGTAATGTTATCTTCAGGAATTTTCTGATGCAGCAAAAGAAACAACAAAATCATTCATTTGAAGATCTAGTGAAAGTGGCAATCATCCAAAGAAGATTTAACCAATCTGACTGTACACTATCTATGAAGCACAAATATTTAATCATACTACTTATTACCAAACATCAAAATTTGGCAAATTTTTACTGTTTTTCTTTGCCACTTCAGGTGATTGAAACATGCTTAAAAATCACATCACTTTTGAAAATTTTAAACTTCAATTTTTGTTTTCTTTTTTTTGGGTGATATCTTGCCAATCAATCAAAAGACTCATAGAGGCACATTGAGCTAGTCTGTGACAGACTTCTGTGACTTGTGCAGTTGCATTTGCTCTCTATTATATTTTTCATGGACATGCAGATGAGGAATCTAGGCTAGTTGTGGATGCACCCAAATGAGTGAGCTAAATCCAATTGATTTGAATCATCCAGATTAAGTTACATGATGTTAAGAATGGGTGACTCCGGTCTGTAGAGGATCACTCTTGAGGACTACCTACCTACCAACCATATCCATGCAATATCCAATTCATATGCCAGAGGACTACCTACCTACTTACCAACCATATCTATCTAGTATCCAATTCATATGCCAGAATACACACACACAGGGTAGTACTATATGGCCTCATCTCTGTGTTGTTTCAAAGAGGAACTTGAATCATTGGAGTGATGGAATTTTTTTGATTGAGTTGGGAGAAGAAGTGTGAGAGGGGTGGAAGAAGTTGTTGTGCTCCTCCTCTCTTTGAAGAACCAAAACCATTACCCACTGACATAAAAATATTGTTAGGATCATGAGATGACTTGTACAAAGCCCAACTAGGTATAAGAGTTTGCTCTTCTATTGTGATTGTTTATATACATACAATCATGAGGTTATAGTTGAACAAATTATAAGTCCTTCTCCCCCACCATATCATGAATCTAGAGAACTACCAACCATACATTAAAAAATAAATTCATGAATATTTTTTTTATCATTGACATTGTCTTCCTCACAATTCCTTGTTTTCTTTATTAAAATAAATAAACTACCATTGAGGAATTGGTTCCCAGTTGTGATGACCCTTTGACCCCACCCTTTCACTCTTGAAAACTACTAAACATGTTTGACAAGTATCTAGTGGTTATTACACCAGGTCAATTCCACCTAGGAACATGTCAAGCCTAGTAAGATGAGTCATATAACTCATCAACTACCTTGGTACTGGAGTGTAACAATTCCTACCCTGGAATGTGACAAGAAAGGAAACTCTGCACCACCCTAGTGAAATTTCAGAGCTACAAACACTTTGGATCACTTGCCATGGCTTCTTCTTTGTTTAGTCTGTAGCAAATTTCAGTTGTTGTAACGTTGATGTGTTTTATGTTCAATTGTATGGTCATTGTAAGGGCTTTGGACAGACTATTTCTCAAACTTTGGACAAAAAACCCCTAAATGGAAGTTTGCACTCCCAAAATCAAATTTTAGAAGTGCTTTCATTTTGGCCAACCTACATAGGGTACAAGAGTTCAATTTTGGGATATCATGTGGTTCTATTGGGAACGTAAATTGGAAACTTGATTTGAATGCATTTGGAACTTGGTGTGAACTCATTGGGAACATCAAAATCCAAAAAATTCAACTCCCTCCACCACCCCCTCCCCCAAAAGGACTTGTTGGCTTGCTGCTGCCTTGTCTGCCATTTTTGCTTCAACGAAGTACTAAGTACCCCGATTCCAAAATTGTGGCGACCTATTCTAACTTTTATCAAGACATAAATTGGTCTTCTCTCAATCAATCTTCATCCAACAAAGTTCTGTGTTGCGAGTTATCAAGATGATTGAAAAATAAAACAACCATATTTCCCAAGTTACAAAGCAAATAGCTTCCAATAACAACGTAAAGCGACCAACTGATCAGCTTGGTTCACTTGTGGTTTGCAAACTTCCCCACCCACATTCTTTCTTTTGTGCTAGAGTTGGGTATGCTTAGTGGCGATGTTACCAAGCTCCAACAGGTAAGTACTTATTCTCAATAGTTCAAGCTCAACAACCCAAATGATACCGTACTTGAAAAGTTCTGGCCACAATAACATTAACTAGAAATGGTTGTCAGGTTGGCTACTGCAAGAGATTGGTGGGGGATGGCTCTTGAACAATCAATCATCCCAAAGCCCAACAGTTGATTCGTATATGACTATATTCCGTCCCAGGAGGCTTGATTGACAACAAAGTCAGAAATCGCCTTCCCCAAATTGCAACTCACACCACCAACTTGTGTTCAATCAACATTTTCATTACTGCCTAACTAGGTAGAGATAGATCTTCATGGCTGGATGAATAGGCGGTGGTCTGAAAAGATAAATGATTTTTTTGTGGCTTCGGAAACTAATATCTTAAGTGGTGTTAATGGTACGCAAATTTCAATATTACCACTAATTAATAGGTGAAATTAATTGCACTAGTACCTTTAAATATTGAACATTATTTAGGTGCATCCTCATGTCTAAGCATAAACTTAGTCCTCACTCACTAATAAGATTGCATTTCAACAAGGGAAGGTGGATGCATATGAATAAATTTTAATTTTTGGCAATGTTATATAAATTTTCAACCTGAAACATATGATTTTGACCTACTTAAAGGCTTTAAAAAAAAGAAATGGATGGCCCAATTCTCATGGTTTCAGTCTCAAAAATACGATTTTAACATATCGAAAGGATTTTTTTCCCCAAAAGAAGGGGCCCTAGTTACCCAGATTTTTTTTTTAAAAATTGGTTTTTTAAAATCACTAGATTCCTACAATATAAAAGGATTCTCAAATTTCTTTACTTTCATATATTTGCTCTATAGCCAAATTTGGCTAAATCTTCTTGTGATTGCCAGTTTCATTACATCACATTTAAATTCAAATTTTTAAAAAAAGAAACCCTACCCCCCAACCCCCTCCCAATTATGTATTTATCAATTTATTTACCTAATTATTTCTTTTGGGGGTAGTTGAATAGTGGTGACATTTCTTCCAAAAACAAAAATTCACTCATTTTTTCAAGAATTATATATTAGTTCTCTTCCAAAGCGTCTAAAATTTTTTTTAGAGAAAACTGTCTTTCAATAGTTTTTGTGTGAAACTTGAGGCAAAAACAGATTTTTTCATTAGAAATGCAA
>Ga0209611_10015325_pt1 | contig 10024 bp, 3 predicted proteins | sample S1TSphgellanicum_3_FD_187693 | JGI IMG/M metagenome (GOLD analysis project Ga0209611, IMG submission 187693) | Host-associated microbial communities from peat moss isolated from Minnesota, USA - S1T2_Fc - Sphagnum magellanicum MG (SPAdes) (version 2) | ecosystem: Host-associated > Plants > Peat... | reverse complement strand
AAGAAAAAGAAAACCCACAAAACAATGTTGTTTGTTCTGTGTTTTGATGTAGCCCACAAAACAGCAAACAATAGCTTTTTTGTTTGCTGATCATAAATGTGTGTGTATTCTTCTCTTGAAATTTTTGTTGAAGTTTTTGTGTATGATCATTTGCAGCTCAATTGATTGTAGTTTGATTTGTTGTTCATTTATCTGTGTGTTCATTTTCTGACCGTGTCTCTTTTCCATTAAGAACTCTTCTTGCCACTGATCCTGGGATAATGGGAGGAGCAGATGCAAGCCTCTTTCCTGGTGGAAGATGATATCATGGACAACTCAGTCACTCGCCGTGGGCAACCTTGCTGGTATAGAGTCCCAAAGGTGAATTTGTGTTCTGACAAACATTGTTTTGTTCATTTCCTGAAGCTTCTTCACAAGATTGTTTTTAATAATAATTTTAACTTCTGTAATGCAGGAGGACTTTTTGTCTCCTTTTTTACTCTGCTTGCTCACAAGTAAGATGTTTTATGTGCAGGTTGGCCTCATTGCCATCAATGATGGCATTGTCCTGCAAACTCACATCTCCCGAATTCTGAAGACACACTTCCGGAAGTTGCCTATATATAGCCGACTTCTTGAGATCTTCAATGAGGTAAAAGATTGTGCCCTCTATCGTGACCCCAAAGCTACCTTCCACCCTAGTTGCATTGCTTGGTTTCATCTTTCCGCATCAGTTTTCTGATCTGCAAAGAGGGTTCAGAGTGGGTGGGTGGAGAATGGGGACGAGAAATTTTTTGTAATGTGAATTCCTCCTGAATTGCAATTTGACATCTTATAAACAGATTGCAATGGATTGTGTTTCTTAAAGCCAGGATGTTCATCTTCCTGAATTTTGCAGGTGCAATACCAAACAGCCTCAGGTCAGATGCTGGACCTTATCATCACACCAGCAGAAGAAGTTGATCTCTCAAAATACGTCTTGCCAAGGTATGTAATATGAACACGTGAGCTGGACACCTGATATATTTGGAGCGTAGTAACCAAAAGTAGCTACTTGAGTTACTTCAATTATGAACACATTTGAACGTAACTGCAGAAGAGCCCCATTATGTTCAATGCACTAGAGTCTCCTCTCTGGTTTGTCTATATTTTACTGCAGGTTTGATCTCCTGTATTTAGTAATTTGCAATTATTATGATCACAGGTACCTCCAGATTGTCAAGTACAAGACTGCATATTATTCATTTTACCTTCCAGTAAGTTTGTTACCTTGAAGTATGCCCAGACCTACAATTCCTTGATCAGAATTATTGTGTGTACAATTACATGCAGATCAATTTGTGAAAATATACAGGACCTCAGCAAGGTCACATTGCGCTATATGAGAAAAGTTTTGGAAATTCTCTGCATATTTGCATGAAATTTTCAGATGAGCGAGGTATTTTTTGAGTCAATTTTCTAAAATTTTGAGTGAGTTGTTCTTTTATTAGGTGCGTGATTCTACCAAGTGGGATTTCTTATTTGTTGGCGTATCTTTGTCAAGGTGGCATGTGCTCTTCTTTTGGCGGGGGAAAAAGATGAGGACAAGTTTGAAGCAGCCAAGGAGATATTGCTGCAGATGGGTACCTACTTTCAAGTTCAGGTGCTTCTTAAATACCCTTTTTGGTCAAAATTCCTCATCTTTTAAGATCCTGTTGCACTCCATGCCCCAAGGGCAAGGCAATGTCAGCTGGCTGACCAACCTAATTTCATGATGCAGGATGATTTCCTTGACTGCTTTGGTGCTCCAGAGGTGATTGGAAAAGTAAGTCATTTCTGTCTCTCATCTCTTCCTACTTAACATATGGCAACAGACATATGTCTTTTACTTTGCCAATGCTCCAACCAACTGCCATTAGTGAGGTGCACTAAGACATTTTGTCAGTGCTTTACAAACTAAAGGTTGAAATACTAGGTTGCAGGTAGATGCCAATGGTAGAATCTGAATTCTTCCTCTATTTCCTTGCTGCAGATTGGAACTGACATTCAGGACACCAAATGCTCTTGGCTGATTGTCCAAGCACTTACACGGGCAGATGACATACAAAAGAAGCTTCTGAAAGTAATTTACTAGCTTCCCTGTTTTGTAATGTTGTTATTTCATGCTGTATGGAAGCTTCTATGATATGTATGGGTTAGCATGGAAGTTACAGCTGCCAAATTGCTTGAATAGACAGACAAGGTTTGTTCTGGAATAATCGTTGAAGAGTCATCAAAAGTTACATTTGTCCTTTAATGGTTCTGGTTCTCACTGCTCAGCTATTCTTTGCAGTGAAGCTCATGACCCTCTTTTTAATTGTAGGACAACTATGGGAAGGCAGATCATTCTTGTGTGGAAAAAGTGAAGAAAGTCTACAATGAGCTTCAGCTCCAGGTGAGCTCACATCACTGGTGATGTTCTCTCTGTGCACTTGTTTGGTTTTTGCTCAAATCACATTCCAACAAATGGAAGTTCTGAACTGATATTTAATATATCTGTGAATCAAAGACTTGGTCTGGACTAACCTGCTTCTTGCTCCTGTTCAAAGTTACTGATAAAAGTGTGGATCTACAGAAAGTATTTGAGGACTATGAGAGTGAGAGCCACAGTCAGCTTGTTTCTGAGATTGAGAAGCAAGATGATCAGCGTCTGCAAGTAAGTGGTTTGTGTATTGAATGTTCTTTTAGGTGTTGACTTAGAGCAAGGGCATGGATTGAAAGTTTGATTGCATGGCACAGCTTTATCCCTCAAACTAGTAGTCAATTGTCCAAATGACTGAGCATTGATTTGCAGTGTGCTCAGAACAGTTTCCAGCATCTGTTTGGCTGGTTTGAACTTTTGCTAAAGTTAGACGAAGCATTTTTGTGTATTAGTGGGTTATGTCTATGTCCACTAATTAGCAAGTGCACAGAAAGCAGTTAGACTTAACTAAACATTTTCTGCATTTATGGGCTGCAGGCAGTGTTGAAGTCTTTTTTGGCAAAGATCTACAAGCGCCAGAAGTAAGTACATATGGGGATTGGTGGCATATGACTAGCTGTCCTTATGCAGCATAATTGCTTAATCACAAGTCATGAATGTCTTAATCCATTCCATTTGGCATTGATTGAAGTTCACCCTTCCTCATAAGAAACAGGGTTCAAGTTTCTGAAAGGATGATCTAGAAACAAAGCTGTCTGTATTGTGTATTGTCATGGTTTAGCCTTTTTAAGAATGTAGCTTAGTAATGGGGTGAATGCTATGCCTTGGATTATGATGAAAGCTTTAACTTTGTGAGGAAATATGACTCTAAACCATTGAGTTGCAACCTGGAATCAAGTGGATTGCTACTGTGCATTGAAAACAGAAAACTCTGTGACTTTTGCTAACCATTTGTTGAGGATGTTGCAAAATGTGACTCTGCCATAGAGCCATATATTGTGAGCTGGTTGCTAGCCAGTACTCATTCTTGTGAAAGGCTTAGATCTTACATGAAAAAATGGTTGGAGAGGTTGGAACTAGTTCAAAGAGGTCTCTCAATTTGTTGCAATCTTTTCTTTGCAAAATCAAAAGCTTGCAACGACAAAATAGTTATTAGAAGGGACGTGTGTTTCCAGTGCATGCAGCCTTGAATGTAGATGGCAAATTACTTGTTAGCTAGTCATGTGCATATGTGTTGCTGGTGAAGGATTCTGAACAAAGTGAGGAACGGCAATTGCATCACCTAATGCATAGTAATTGGCATTAATTTGTTTCTTTAGTTTTGTGAAATTTGGTCACTTGTAAAATTGGTTGTTTTTACATAGTTTTGCTTCACATCCTTTGTCTTGGAAGACCAAAATGATCAATGAAAAAAGTTGGAACATGTGCCAAAACTAACAAGTTAAAGTTTGGATATATCCATGGACTCCACCAAACAATGAAGACAAGTACAAACACCCTAATTGATTTTTATCATCCATTTAGCGAAAATCAATACCTACCAATATAATACCTTGCGTCCAAGGCTGGTTTGGCATGATATTGTCCGATAATCTACTAAAATATAAAATGGTGTTTGGTTGCCATGATCTTTGGAAGGAATCTTATTCTTTCCTAAAGTTCACCTTTCAACTACCCTAACCATAAGCATCATAAAGTTCAGTGGCACATGAGCTTGGACAAACAAAAATAGTGTGCATAAGAATAATGGAACATATGAATTATTAGCTACATACTACATACCATCATGAGTTAAGGGAACCTTGACTACCTTAGCCTTGGGTCAAGTCGCACATTAGAAATGAATAATTTTCAAAAAATGCATTCTTAGAATCTTTGTTAATAAGAATGAAATAATTTAACGAAATTTGTTTGATGTATGAATGCATGTAATTGAAATGCATGGATGTATGGATGATGTACACGTTCTCTTATAATCAAGACCATTTTGTCAAGATCAAGACCCATCTTGCTAACTAGAGTTGGAAACACCTTTTTTTTCATTCCGAGCATTGCAAAGTTTTTGTAGGTAGTGTTGTGAACCACATTGTTGAGGAATCATGGCTCATCAAACTGTGATTCTGAATATGTTTTGACAAATAAGAAAAGAGGAACATGAAGAGGCATTACAACATGAAATAATATAGTTGGCACTGGAGAATCAAATATCTAATTCACAAACAACAATGGAAAGAATTAAATGTTCAATTAAACAACCAAAGGTACAACCTCACATGACATTGCAATCACTTGGCAAACACATTAAACAAGAGAACAAGGAAAGGACAAACAATCAAGAATCCAAAAAGCATTGGAGAGGTACTTACACACAATGGTTTGCATCACACCTTTGGCCTCACGTTCATATTGTAGTGAGCTTACAAAAGCAAGCTCAATCATGGTAGTTTGTTTTGCATTAGATTCTCAAGGCCCACACGGCACCCACATCTCCTCACCTTCCTTAGTTATTAACTATTTCAAATACATTACATTTTCCAAGACATGCAATATTGTTCCATGACTTACAACAATGGTGACATCTAAACCTATGAAACCACATGTCTTTCTTGCCAAATCTTCAAAGTCTTTCTTTAACAAATTATGGGGTGTATTTCCCAACTAATTTGAAGCAATTCATAGTAAAATGCCGATGAATTCCATGTACAATTTTAGAAGCAACCCATTCTTCAAACATAATGCCCTCCACTAAAATTCACCTACAAGAATGAATGCAAAAAAAATATGCATTCACAAAATGCACAACAATTTTGCTTACAATAATGAATGTTAAAAGATGCATTCACAAAATGTTCAACAATTTTTCTTACAATAATGAATGCTAAAAAATGCATTCACACAAACGTTCAAGAATTTCATTTACAACAATGAATGTTAAAAAGTGTAGAAACAAAAGTCACTTAGATGATTTATTGTTGTTGTTGTTCTAATTCCATGCCCAAATGTAAATCTAGATTTTGCACAATTAGGCTTACAAAATGAATGCTAAGAAGTACAGTTATAGCATCACCCAAATGGTGGTTGTTGTAGCAATTGTTTTGATCCCATGCCCAAATGTTGATTTAGAGGGTTTATAATATCAATCTTGGTGCACTTGATATCAAGAGCCTTGAGACTACTCAATGTTAATAACTCTAAAATTGAGAGATTTGGTTGTTAGTGAAGTTGAAAATGCATTCCATTTGGTCGAAGCATCATTCCATGGAAGTCATAGAAGTTATTACATAACTTGCAACCCGCAAAATGGGTGACAAATGGCTAACGTTCATTGCCATAACCCAAAAGCTATTTGTCCATCACCTTCTCGTACTTATCCATGATGATCACCTAGTAACCATGGAAGTTTAATAGGAACTTTTTAAGAAACCTTGTTGCACCATAATTCTCAACCTTGTGTGACCAATTGATAGATTAGTGAAAACTAGTTGTCTATTTCAAAGTTTAGCCTTTCTATCAAAGTCTAACTGAGGAGCTTCCAAGCTTGTATTTAGATAGGATCTTTGGGACCCATAGGAGCCCATGCATCCAACAAATCTAAATTAGCATGTTATTAATGTTCAAGCCAATCTAGTTCCTATTGGCAATCATTCTCTTGAACCCAAAGATGACCAAGTTGTAGTCCTTGTATTTTTCCAAAAAAAGGTTGGTGAAGAAGTCAAAAACATTGGGTTCATAATTGATCACAAGTCAACCAAGATTATTAAAATGTAAAATGTATGTATGCAACATCAATTCAACAATCCTTAGATAATAATGTAAAAGTTGTGGATTACAAAAGGGTTTAAATAATTACATGGAAACGGTAGTGGTGGAAGGAGCTTCACTTTTGGACAAGGTTGCACAACTTCTTTTACAAGCTTCTTCCAATTTCCATATTTTTCATCATTTTTGAGTTACATTTTTCACATTTTTCAAAGCTTCAACATTTTTTTTCAAAAAAATCATTTAAGGTTTTCAAAATTTATTTATTGTTGAACCTATCCCAAGGTTACAATACTACTATACTTGGGGAGGTCATTGTTTTCAAAGCTTTCTACTTTTATTTTTGGGTGTGGCCCCCTTTATTTACTATGCTCTAAGCAAGAAGCCAAAGGAAGCACTTTGGTAGCATAGCAACTCAAAACTAGGTTAACAATAGTTAAAAGAGACAAAAAGGAAGGGGGAAACAACATTCATACTTGCATTGCCCTATAAACAAACATTGGCAATGGGCTCCCAATTGTGAAGTTGTACATGCAATGTTGGTGGGTTTGAGCATAAGATATTTCCATTATCACTCTACACTTTGGATTGGAATTTTTCCATACATGTGTTATGCATAGATATTGTTTTAAATTCAATCCAATGTTTTGAGGTGTAAGTGGGATGTCTAGCAACTTAGTATTGTTACAATGTTCTAAATATCCACTTCTTCTTGGAACACTATAACAAGTTCTATTCAACAACCAATTGTTGAACTAGTTCTAGGTCATTTAGCTCCAAAAAAGGAGGAGAAATTAGTTAATGCAAATAACACTATAATGGAAACATGATAGATTTCAAATAGTTGTGTACCAATAGCTATGTATTTGGATAAAATGCCCAATGTTTTGAAAATGTGTATTTTTACACATCTCAAGATTGAGAGTTTTCAAACAAGCACAACCCACAAACATCAAATGGTTTTTTGGCACATGTCCAAAAAACAAAATAAATGTTTCTATAAGAACATTGCATGTATATATTCATAATATTTAGTTTGAAGATTTTTTTAACTCATCTTGTAACAAATGAGAATGTAGGAATCATTATATTTGATAATGAAAAATAGTGAAAATTCAACTCACAATTGTTTTATGCTTGGCTAGGTCCTTTCCAATGGCCATCACCGAATAGACAATCACCACTAAATGGTTCCTCCATTTTTCCTAAGATTTTATCACCTATTCACAAAACAAATTTGAGATTTATTTTCATCATCTTTTGCATAATGAAAATATTAGTGCATACTTTTGAATGAACTTTTGTTCATAGTCTCAATGAAGATGGAAATATGTTATGTAGTTTTTCTATAGTAATGAGTGATGATCTCATGGGCAAAAATTTTGTTTAGCAAAACACCTTTGTATAGGGCAAGCCTATATGATGTAAAATTTTGTGAGTTCATATTTTCCCACTATTATAGGCATGCCAAGGCATTACCTTATAGCTTGAAACCCAATGCTTTAAAAAACGACCACTATTATGGTTGAAATTATTTACATAGTTTTATAATATTTGCTTTGTGAATTTTTACTTGGAAAATGTTTATGACTTTGAAGGTTTGGAGATGAATCTATGATGAAGAATTAAAGTTTAATTCTATTTGAGGCTTTTCCATTATTGTCCATGTTTTCAAGCCTATGTGATGTGCTTCATCCCTATTGTCTACATCCTTTTCCTTTGATTTGGAATTCTTTTAATTTTAGCTTCAATTATTGTGTAAATGTTTTACAAAATCTTCACATACACCCAAATTCATGCAATTTTCTGCTCCTTATTAGTAAAAGAAATCCCCCAACAATTAATTTGGACAAACACATTTATGGGATCAAATTTGACCATAGGAATAAAATGTGGTGGCTATCCATGTTTTGAAGAAGACTTCTTTCTTCAAGGTTAAAATGTTAAAACATAAGTCCTTAAATGATAAATGATAACAACTTTTTAAAAATATATTGCACGAGTGGATGTTGGAATGCAATTTTCAAGTTTTTATTTTAGATTGAAGGCTTCAATTTTTCACATTCCAATGCCATGCTTGAACTTCAATTTCAACATTATATTATTAAGAAATTTTGTTTGGAAATTTGTAAAATTCAAGTTCAACATTAGATGATTCAAGAGAGTTAATTTTGAAACTTATTTGGATTAAAAAAAATGAAGTTAAACCTAAAATTTTCAAAATCTTGCAAAATCACATTTCAGGACATTTGTGTGGATCGTGTAACAAGCCATCAAGGATAGAAATGAGTAAAAAATGACCTTTTCACACCATCAAGAAATTAAATACCCACCACGAACGTTTTGATCATTTTGATAATTCTTTTCAAAATTAGTTATTCATGATGCCCATTTATCACATGACATGTGAGAAATGAAAAGAATCACTCAATTTTTTTTGAATTAAAATTTTGATCTTTTTTTCTAAAAATTAGGAGTAAGAACATGTTTATAATTTAAATAACTATCACAATCATTTTGATAATTTTGATAATTATTTTCAAAATTAGTTATTCACAGCCCATTCATCAATGGCGTGTGAGAAATGAAAATAATAATAAAAAATGATAGTTGTGATTCTTTTTTAAAAATTCCAACGATGTAGGAACTAGTTTATATGGGGTTTTCTGCAAAAAGTTTCATATGTCAATTCTACACGACCATTTTGGTTGTATGGTCATCCCTAGACCATTCCAAAGACAATTAAAAAATAACTACCTTATTTTCAAGCCTAATTATTTATAATTATTTCATAACTTCTTTCTTTATAACTATTTTATTTTTTTATTAACTTTCATAATAACTAATTATCTTCCACCTTTCCTAATAACTACCTCCATTTTATAACTATTTCACTCATTTTTCTTATCCACCAACATGGATATATTAAAAAAAATTAACATGTGTCTTTTCATGTCCATGAAATGTATATTAATTTAAATTAAATTTTTCATTCACATAAATATATGAAAACATAAGAAAAATTAAAATAGTTGATCGTCACTAGTAGTGCATAGCAACACAAAATTCAAATTAGAAATAAGCACATGTTTTTAAATTAAATACCTATCACAAATGCTTTGATCATTTTGATAATTATTTTCAAAATTAGTTATTCACAAGGCCCATTTATCATGTGCCATGTGAGAAATGAAAATAATTATTTCAATTTCTAAAATGGATTGAAGATTGTGATCCTATAAAAATAATTTAAGATTAAAAGCATTTTTTCATTTGTTTAGACTATTAAAGTTTGGTATGAGAATCATTTCAAGACATCAATTCACTTTGCACATTTGCCATAAAAATTCCCAACGATTTCACATCCAAAACTTGTGTGGCATTAAAGTCTTGCATAATTTGCAATGTACCAATTTCATTTTTCAGTTTTTATTTTACATGTTATATCATGTAGAAGATTATGATACAAATAAGGAGTGCAACAACAGGACAATCGTTGCATGCATGTTCATAAAAAGGTAATGTGTAATAATTCACTTATATATTTTATCAAGATATTTTTGAACATTTAGTATTTCAAAGTTTTGGGATTCATGTTTTAGGGTCATGATGAAAAAGTGCTTTTAGGTTAACGAAAAACTATAAATATGAAAATCAACAACTTGAATTAACAAAAGTGAGTTTTATTTACCTAAACATGAATTATACATGGGTTTTTCCCATAGTTATGACATTCTTGGTGCGAGAATGTTATGGAAGCCCAAAGAAGCAAGAATTTTAAAGAATTTTATAGATCAACCAATGTAATTTGGTAAACATTCGCGGGTAAAGAATGTTATGACAAGG
>Ga0209611_10015324_pt1 | contig 10026 bp, 5 predicted proteins | sample S1TSphgellanicum_3_FD_187693 | JGI IMG/M metagenome (GOLD analysis project Ga0209611, IMG submission 187693) | Host-associated microbial communities from peat moss isolated from Minnesota, USA - S1T2_Fc - Sphagnum magellanicum MG (SPAdes) (version 2) | ecosystem: Host-associated > Plants > Peat... | reverse complement strand
TCATGTGAATAGATGATGGGTGAAATTGACTAACAAAGTGTAATGTTTGTTGATAAATAAAACATGATCCCAAGTAATCTATGATCATGAATGAAATTAATTTTGATGGATGAATCTAACCCCATTAATTGGAATGAATCATGTCTAAGTGCAAAAACACTAATTTTGATGAATGAGAAATAACCCAACTAGGTGAAAATATTCCTACTTGGTGAATGAAACAATTGGACGATTGTTCATGATGTTTCAAGATGAATTTAATTTCATCCATCAAAAATCATCTAAAATTTTATTTCGACCATGAATTTCATTGGAATAATATATAAATTTCATGCATAAACTTTTATGGATGAATTCCAATTGAATTCAGCAACAAAATAAAACTTTAAATGATGTTCCATGGATGGAATTAAATCACTACAATAAATCTTGCATTATGTAACCATTCAATTTGTGATTATATGTGACTATTTGTCCTTTTTAATTATGTTTTATAATTTTTACAACTAATAACCATCTTTTTAATTTTCTTATTATTTTTGTGATTATGGTGCAACTACTAAATTGTACATCTTTCCATATTGAGTAATTAGATTTTCATATAGAATAGGCCTTTATGTTCATTTTATTGTAAATTTAGTTGTAACTTGGTTACTTTTTGTAATGTGCCTATACATTTTATGTAGACTCAAATGTTTTGGACTACATTAAAAGTATATTTAACATCTAATCAAGGTTCATGAAGTATATATTAAAATTTATTTAACATACTTAAAATTTTAACCTATATTCAACACATATTACTTCATATTATGAACATATTAAAATAGACAATTTCATTTTGATTTTATATTAAGGTCTGTTTACAAATATAACATGTTAATTTTAATGGATAATTAAATTATTGTGACGAGGTCATATTAAAATGACATAATCTTAATGTTAAACAAATATTCATTATTCATAAAAGAATATTATCAATGGATTGATTAGATAATGTAAAATATGGAATAATAATTAATTAATTATATTTATTTAATATGATTATGAATTAATATCTTATATTTATTATTAAATTAATAATCATTGATCACTTAAAACTAATAATTAATTGATTCAAATGAATATTATGAAATATTAATTTAAATTAATTTAATATTTTTACCAAATATAAACTATATTTAATAGTTTCATATAAAAAATCAACAAATAATTTACAAAATGTTAATCAATAATTTAATCTGGTTATTTAACGAATTAAATATTTTAGTATATAATATTCAGTATATGCTGATTTATTTGATTTTTTTTTCATTGCAACCTATTAATCAAACTAGAAATTATAAATAGCTAGTAGATAAGTTATTAATTAATAATTAATTAATTAAATTTTCACTTATGTAGTTGTTGTTAATGATCAATTAAATTGATTTACTATTTAATTCATAAATTTAGAATTTAGAATTAATTTTTGTTAATTAGTTTAGAGTTACTAAAAGTTAATTAATACTTCAATTAGTAACTCAATTAGCATTCAACTTATAATTCATATTTACTAAGCAAAGTGATGGTAAATACATATTAAGAATGAGTTAATTAATAGTAATTTAGCTTATAAAAAATTTAATTGTAATTTCATTAATTTAATTATCTAGTTATTAGTAATGATTAACTCAATTTTTTTCCTATTTAGTTCATAAATTCAGAATTAATAATTAATGTTTATTAATCACCTCGTATATTATTATGAGGGTAGATGCTACCAGCTTTAAAAGCCTATTCCTAATTCTTTCAACTTTAGCTGTAGGTGAATTTGAATTAGTCAAATAACCACTGGTTCTTTTGTGAAACCTGTCAATTGTTTTAAGGTTTTGATATGTCCAGAACCGACAATTCTCTAGATCTGAAATGTTTGAAAAACCGGGTAGTCAATGTTTTTTAAATCAAATGTGCCTCAACATTGAATAGGTAGGGTGTTCTTTGCAAGGGGTGTTAGCCTAGGCCAAAAATGGTGACCAAGTCTTTTGGGAAGAGAAATTTCATGCAGCCAACGGGAAGGCTTGGCTTGCACTCGAGGTGCCTTGCTTTTTTTCCTTTTATGACTGGGGCGGGGGAAAACGAGAGAGATTTTTTCATATTTCCCAGCTTCCCAATGTGTTTGCACTATGTTCCCTTCAAGTTCCCAATATGTTCTTCAATTTCGTAATGTTTTCCCCAACATGTTCTCCATACCACCTCACTTTTATCCCATATGCCTTGGAGAATGGTGTCCTCCTTTCACCTATATAGGTGGGTCAAAGGGGAAGAACTCTATACTTCAAAATAGAGCCTTATGTTTTGGGGAGTCTCCATAGTTTCATTTTTTTGAGCAATGGACCAATCAAATTGGCATGTTGTCAAAAAAAATAAAAAATAAAGAACTTGGGAGGCACTTCAGCTAATTAATAGGAGAGATGACTATGTCCCCAAATTTATTTCCCTGTCATTAGCCTAGGCCAAAAATGGTGACTAACAGGGAATACAAAAAGAGCTGCACTGGTTTTAACCCTAGGACTAGGGCAAAGTGGCCAACCTGAGGTCAAAATGCCCAAAAAATGCCAACCCTAAGCCAAAATGCTCAACAATATTTTAACCCTAGGTTAAAATTTTGAACAATATTCTAAAGCTAAGCCAAAATGCCCAAGCCAAAACATGATTTTGGCTCAATTTTGTGGCTCAGGGTCTAACACTAGGCTGAAACTCATTTATTTTGAACCCATGTTTTAGGGTCTGTGGCTTAGGGTGACTTCAAAGTGGGCCTAAGGACATTTGATTTTGTGTTTGTACAAGACATTTGGCTTAGGGTGCTCATGGGACTTTGGGCCTCTTGTGTACGATGCTTGGCTTAGGGTTTTTGGCTTAGGTGCTCATTGGCCTTTTGGCTTAGGACAATTGGCTTAAGGCCTAAAACATTTGTGTTAAGGGTTGGGACAATTGGCCTAGGGCCCTGGATAGTTAGCTTAGGGCCTAAGACAATTTGCTCTAGGATCTAGGACAATATAAACCCAATGTTAGTCTCTTCTATTTCTTGAGCATTAGCAGACTGTAGGACAATTGGTTTTTCTTAAGCCTAATATAAGGATTAATAGAAAGATTATAGGACAATTGGCTAATTTTTTAAATGCCTCGTGCCATTAAAACAACAAAATATAATGTCTTATGTGATTTAATTTGAAGCCTGACCATTTTGATATCTAGTTGATAAAAGTGATCAATGCACCTTGGTTGTTACATGGATGTTGTTTTCTATTTGTGAAAGATCAGACAATGAAAAGACTCATGGAGATTTGACATTGAGGTCTGGAAAGCAATTGCATAGTATTTCTTTCATGCACCATATATTTATGATGTTGCATGAAATTTTTGTGTTATGCTAGGCTTTCTTCCTATTCTTGCATCTATGTTGTCTGAGGAGGACATGTACTTTCGATAGCAACCCACACTTCGCTTCAAATTTTGTGCAAGTATGATGGTCTACTTGACCATACAGAGTGTTTATCCTCTTTTCCTCTGCTGTGAAGATAATATGGCAAATGATGTTGTATTGCTACCCAAAAGAAGTCAATGTTTTATATCTTTCTTCCTTCTTCTACATAGATAATATATTCAAGCTTCATCTATGGCAATATGGGGTTTTTCTGAATGCAACTACAATTACCACATGGATTGATCTCTGTGAATTGGGGTGCATCCAGGGGTTACCTGTAATGGTCTATTGCCTCTTCCTTTCGAGAGAAATTTAGAGCATGGGGAATAAGAAGGGAAGACAATGATGGATAAATGACCTACTATTGAAATGTGTCTAGGTCCAAGTTGTATAACACCTCTCCTTGTGGGAAAATAAGAAGCAAAGACAATGTTGAATGAAAGTCCTTATTGTTGGGAGGTGTTTGCTCCATAGCAACTTTCCATGTGGGCTTGACTTTTGAAGCATGCATTGGCTTTTGAGGTTTTAGACACCCAGCACTACGTCACAAAATCTCAAAGTGCATTGAACTTGCAGGTTGCAGATGAGAATGTTATTTTGAGGAAGAATGCCCTAGATGCCCTCAATGATGCAGCTCTTTCTTGTGAAAGTGTTTCTAACTTTTTTTCCAATATTTAGTAAAAATAAAGTTTTAGCTAGTTTTTCAAGGTTTCAGGAATCATACAACTTGTGTTAGTTGGAAAAACATCTTTTATGCTTTCTGTGAATAAATGTTAATAGATTGTCTCCATCACATAATATTTGGCTGCTTGTTTACTAACAGTGAGGTTTAAGTTTTTAAATGATGGGAAGGCACTGACTTTCATAATGAATCGGATCAAAGAAGACAAAGATAACACATTTCCTATGTAACGCTCTAAATCTGCTCTCCAAATGTGTGGTAGGCTTTAACTATGACCAAAAGGCTCTTACAAAGCTCTTGAAGGTGTGATATTATGTGTAAGGTCTTCACATTCTGTTATGACTTTAAATTGACACATTATGCTTCGAAGTGTAATGACAGGTAACAATCCTATTGACAAATCTACTGGTTTATACCAAAGGCAAAAAGTCTAGTATATGAATATTGTTGAGGTTGTTGCCTGCACAATGGTCATAATCTCTTCATCAATATGGAGCTAGGTGGTCAAGGAAAATGTCCGAATTCTATTTCAATGTGGCACAGAAAGTTCCCTCTCTACTACATTTGATATGCACCATGTTGATTGACATGGGTGGAAATTGGGGTTTTGAAGGCCAATGCCATGGCAATAGTATCAAAACTTGCCAATACTCCTTATCAAGATTTGATGGTTTCTGTGGCTCGATTTCTGTGCCTCCTTTGGTGAGTCTATTTCCAACTTGGATGCTTTCCAGAATGTTGATTGGAGACTTGTCCAGCACACCAGATGATGATGATTATAGCATGCACAATAACCTTCTTTCAATTGTGTGAATGGGGACAATTTTGATGAAGCTGGAAGAAAGAAAGCTGTGGAATTAAAAGCAATAGAAGTGCTAGTGCCACACTTCAATCAATGATGCTTATGCTTCAACTGCTCTCAACAGGTACAACCATAATAAGATAGTTCAATGCTGCATTAAAATATCAAAGAATCAAGGAAAAGTAATATTGACAATATGGGAAGTCCTACTTGGGTTTGTTATGTTTAGTAAATTGAAAGACATGCTAGTTGTTTTCTTGGTTGATGTGCCATTCACAGCATTACCCTTGAAGTCCAAGGTAAGAAAGATTTCATGTGTTTATGTTGCCTCGATGTTTATAACAAAAGGGTATTTTGTGATGGAACCCGATGTTTGCTGAAAGAATTTTGTAATCTAGCAGCCATCAATGCATAATAGAATGTAAGTATCAAGTACACCATGAAGTGGGCTCATCATTAGACGAGGAATGTTTTTCTAAAGGTTTTTTAAAATCCAAAGTGGCAATCGTCCATAAGAACCATGGTTTTTTATTTTTTTATTTTGCGATTTAGTTGAAGTGAGGATCATCCATAAAATGATTTAATTAGATTTGGCTACATACTTGACATGTAAGTAACAAAATAAAAAAGAATCTTTTAATATTCTTCGCTACCTACTAGAACTTATTATAGAATCTGGCGATTATGGATTTGTTTTTTTGAAATTTGATGAATTTGGGCAATTTTTTCCATGAAAAATCATAGGTCAAAATCATATTTTTTATGTTGAAATTTGGTGAAATTACACCCCCCCCCAAAAAAATATTGATAGGAACATGTAGGAAACATGAAAATATTCCCTATGAAGATGTACCCAAATCTAGCTATAAACCATATCTAAAACACAAATCTTTAATCATTCTTCTATATTTTTGCCTATTGATTTAGAACCATTTGGAGAAAGCTCGCAATTTTTTTGGGAGTCATTTTTGGCAATTGAAACCTTAAAAATACACCTTAATTAGTTCCACATTTTTCATTTTTTCAATTTCATTTTTTGGCAATATTGTGATTATGAGTTCAATGATCAAGTTAAATTACTTTTATTTTCATTTCCTTTAGTATTATTTTTACTTGTATTTTTAAGGCTATGCTCCCATTGTATTTGTTCTTCTAAAACATCACTTTGTTTCTAGCAAATCGGTGCCAGATTTCGCCCTTTGCTCAGAAGGTGCAACCAACATAACAAGAGGTCCAATTTGCCACACATTGCTCTTGGTTGAAGTTTAGGGAACCAATTTGCATCTAATCAGAAAGCATTTTTCACCAGATTTTTGTTGTTTGGGTTTTTATTATTTTGATAATTTTTTAAAAACATATCACCATTAAAGTGAAAATCTTTTGTCAAACATCACCCATGTTAAATTTCTTATGGGATCATTGGCACCCATGCCACAAGCCAAAAATGTGTAACACGTATGGGAAAATGATATATGCTTCCATTACTTTTTTCCTTCCAACTATAGTGTGGATTCTTGAGCAAGGTTAGCAAGGGAAGGGGTTTTCATTTTCCCATGTTCTCAATGTGTGCCCACTATGTTCCAATGAAGTTCCCAATGGCTTCCCATCTTGTTCCATTCCCCACCTTAAACGAATTAAGAGTCTAATAGGTATGGTGTGCTTTGTAAGGAAGGTAATAGCCCAAGTGAAAAAGTGGTGAAAATGTGATCTAGGAACAAAATTTGCATGCAACCCATGAAATGGCTGAACATGCACAAGTAATTTTTATGAAGATGCACCTACTTTTCTTTTTCCCCATAAGAAAACATTTGATTAGCCCATGAGTAATTTTTTGGAGCATGGAGGCATTCCCCAACATAGAAACCTAAATATGGTTGCATCCCCAAAATAAAAAAACATTATTTTGTCATGCTTCCCTTTGCTTCCCTACTCCCTTGCCCCACAACTTGTGCAAATGGAAGTTGAACCATGGCCAAACAGTCTAGAAAAAAAATAAAAATGATAGTGGGAACATGATGGGAACCTATTGGGAACTTGTAAAAACAAGGAAAATTCCCCCTCCCCCACCCCTTTCAAACCCCAAAAGGAAAAAAACATGTATAAGATTAAATGTTGAACCTTCCCATTGGGGACACAAAAATTTTATTTCCCAAAATTGTTGGTCACCAACATGGACTAATTCCACCATTGTAAGTATACTAGTATGGGGTACTTATTATGTAGTACATTGTGGTATATTGTGCTTTGCATTAATTAGATGGGGTGCATCCCAAGGTTTTTCTTTTTTTTTTGGGCAAGAAGCTAGTTTGATTGGCCCATCACCAAAAACTTCTAAAACTATGGAGACTCCCTAAAATTTAATGATTTTATTTTGAAGTATTTTAAAGTTCTTCTCCTTTGGCCCATCGATACAAGGGAACGGATGGCAATATTTGCCAAAGCATATGGGATAAAAGTGAAGTGCTATTGGGAACACACTGGGGAACATGTTGGGAGCATGGATCTACATAACTGAACCTATTGTGAACTCATTGAAATTTTGATGGGAACAAAGTGGGAACACGTTGGGAACAAAAGGAAAATGAAAAATTCCTCCAACACCCCCCATCCTAAAAGAAAAGTTGAAGCCCTTGGAGTGCATGATGCACCTTTTCATTAGTGCATGTGATCTTTATTTTCAAATATGTTGGTCACTTTTTTTTTTTACTCAACTAATAGCCCTTTCTAAAAGCATGGGTGTATAATATGAGCACTAACTAAATTGTATTCGTTCAAGTTGGAATTCTAACAAGATCCCCATAATGCATCTCCAATCAGTCAAGGGTACTTAGTTATGACAATCTCTTCTTAGGCATGTTTTAATGGATGCCCAAATTTTGCCTTGTTTTAAAGATATTTTCATGGGGATTTTTGGTGTATTTAGTATTAAGTGTAAAATCAACCAACTTTTGTATGGATGACCAAATAACATTAATCCCAATCATTAGGGCATCCATTTGTTTTGATGGATGCCCAAATGTTGTTGTGTTTTAAATATATTTTCAGGGGGATTTTTGGTGTATTTAGTATTTAATGTAAATTCAACCAACTTTTTTTTTCCTCCCCAAATTTTTTTTTAATATATTGCAAATTTGAAATCCATGAGAGAAAATCCTTGAGCTAAACCCACTTGAAATACTTTTGTCCAATGGTCATGTGTTGTATATGCCATTATCCGGCTAATATATTAAAATAAATATATCCACCCAAGGGTCATTGGTTTGTTTGTTGGCGGAATTTTTCATCTTGGGGGGAATGTCACCATATGGAGACAATGGTTGTAGCATGTAAAAGGATTCCTAAATATTGGTATTTTCATTTGTTATCTATAGCTAGAATTGAGTTGTGCTTTCTTTTGAATGGTTGTCAACACACATATTTCATATAAAGTTGGGAAAAAACCTAATGTTGGCCATTTGGGCACATTTTCTTTGAGTGTGATATCTTGTATTCAAACACATTTTGTTGAAAATTTGGGATATTTTTTTAGTATACTTTTAATGTGAAGAATAGAAGGGAGAAATGGGATGCTTCCAATCTATAATCAATATTAAAAAGCAAGAATACATCATACATACATATATTGTAAAAATTCCCACAAATATCAATCTTGCATAATCACACAATAGTAGTTTGGTCATCAAATTGAATAACTATTGTAATCTAAATCATGTAAATGAAATGAGCAAGGGCAAGTCAACAAATGACACAATTTTAACATTCTTGACACATCAAAATAAAAACATATCACCAATTTGGCCTCAATTATTGTTCTTGTTGAAACACTTATAAAATTACGATGTTTAAAATATATATATGCATAATTGTATTAGGGACAATATGTCAAACACTTAAGGTACTAGATAGTTATTCAAGTTGTTTTGATTCAAATCATCACAATAATCATGTGTCTTTCTTTTTAAAATATTACTTCATGCACTTCAGGTGCATGATTATTATTATTTGTTTTAAAATGTACTTATATAAAGAATTAACTTTGGTGTTCATGTGAAAAACAAAAATGTTTCATGCCTCAATTATTATTCTTGTTGAAACACTCACAAGATTACAATGTTTTTGAAAACATTATGCATAATTGGACCATGAATAATATGTCAAGCACTTTAGGTACTTGATAATTATTCATGTTGTATTAATTAGAATCATCACAAAAATCATGTACATCTTAAACAAAAATATTATTTCATGCACTTTGGGTGCTTGATTATTATTTTTGTTTAAAAGGTGCCTACCCAAAAAAATAACTTTGGTGTTCATGTGGAAAACATACATGTTTAATCATGGTGGTGATTTTTTGGGGAAAAAAAAACAACATTCCAAACAAAATAGTGATAAGGATATCAATTTGAGTCAATGACAATGATCATTATCCTTTTAAACTTCTCAAATGATTTAGTACAAAAGTTTTTTGGAAAAATGTCATACCATATTGATTCCCTCTTTAGTTTTTCATTGTACAATCAAAAAATTATATGCCTTGAACATGAAAATTGCCCCATTTTTGTTTCAGCTTTTACCTCAAAATTTGGCAAACAAAATGTTGATTGACCATCTACTCCCATTCCATTTTATGCATTTTGTGATTAATTTAAACATTAGTGATTATCATTAAATGTAGAAAAAATGATGAAATGAAATTCAAACTAACCAACATACCTTCCTATATCCATAGTATGAAACATATATCAGTATCATCAACATCTGCATGAATTTTCACTTCATAGTTTTTGGTAAGCAGAATGATGTGAGCAATGACTGGTCCACAAGATGGCCTTCTCCATCATCAATTTTCAACCTTTTCCTTTTATTCTCCAAACCTTCCGTTGCCCTTGGGAAATTATTCCATGAGTAAATGTGGATTTTTCTTACAAAATTTGATGATTTTTCTTCCATTTCTGGACATTGATGCACGTTTTTGCAAAAATCACCTTATTTAAACATGTATGCATTAAAACTTGATTGAACATAAATCAATGCAAAAATATGATGATACATATTTGCCATATGCAAATTCTT
>Ga0209611_10015321_pt1 | contig 10027 bp, 10 predicted proteins | sample S1TSphgellanicum_3_FD_187693 | JGI IMG/M metagenome (GOLD analysis project Ga0209611, IMG submission 187693) | Host-associated microbial communities from peat moss isolated from Minnesota, USA - S1T2_Fc - Sphagnum magellanicum MG (SPAdes) (version 2) | ecosystem: Host-associated > Plants > Peat... | reverse complement strand
ATCTTGGATGCAACCAGTGATATTTGCATTCGTGACCAATAATCAAGATACTCTGGCCGGCCCACAATATAATGATGCCGAAACATTAGTATTGAATAAAATTACACCTGATAGATTAAAAATTGTGTCGGGCGCTGATCTATTATACCAGAAGTCTTGATCTTCTTATACGTTTCTGCTATAATAGCAGTATGATAATCGATACTCTTAAAGATGCGATATTACAAAACATAGGTAATCTTAGACCAGCACCAAAAGGCTGGAACAAGAGAAACTGTATGTTATGTACCAGCCGTGGTCACGGCGTGGATACACGTAATCGTTTCGGCATACAATTTAACCCAACTTCTATCGCGTGTAATTGTTTCAATTGCGGATGGTCTGCTGGGTATACAGAAGGCAAAGAACTATCAAAATCCTTTAAGGGATTCTTAACCGCAATCAATATCGACCAGAAGTTTATAGAGCGTATTGAGTTTGAAATCTTTAAGAGTAGAAACAGTATTAAATCGAGCCGGGAAGGTGACGAAACTATTGATAAAGATGCATCTTTAAGGAATCTGTTCCAGAAATGGAAACCAATGGATCTGCCACAGGATTCATTACCCATTACTCAATGGTTAGAGTATGGATTAGATGATCCCGATTTTTTAAAGGTAGTCAATTATGCGTTAGAACGGAAATTGTTTGATTTAGATGAATTCTACTGGTCGCCTGTCAAGCAACACAATCTGCATCAGCGGCTAATCATTCCCTACTATCATAAGGGAAAAACCGTCGGATTTACGTCACGGTTGTGCTTTGATTTACCCGATAAATCTATTCCAAAATACTATCAACAATGCCCAAATGATTATGTCTATAACTTAGACCATTACCAAGATTGGTCACGTAAATACGTCCTAGTCACTGAAGGTGTTCTAGATGCTTATGCAATCGATGGTGTAAGTATATTGGGCGAAATTGGCCAAGCAAAGATTGATATGATTAATCGTCTACAGAAACAGGTTATTGTGGTCCCGGACGGAGATATGAAGGGCGGTGATCTCGTGTCGGCTGCCCTTGAAAATAATTGGGCAGTGTCATTTCCTAGGTGGTTAACGCGAATGGGTGATACAAAAGACGCAGCAGCAGCATCTGTAACATATGGACGATTATTAGTTACTCATTCTATTATTTCCTCGGCAGTTTTCGGAAAAAATAAGATACAAGTTAGATGGGATATAGAAAAAGATGAACGAGCAAGAAAACAACGCAAGTGAAATTACTGATTACAGCAAGGATATTGAAGATTTGTTTATCAACTTTATGATGAGCAAACCGGATTTATTTGTTCGCTGTAAAGGTATTTTGAAAAGTCAGTATTTTGATGATAAGCAAAATAGAGATACAGTGGCCTTTATTGAAGGGTATAGTACCGATTTTTCAAATATTCCTGCATTGACTCAAATTAAAGCAGTAACAGGTAAAGACATTTATATGATGGAACTTGAAGCTGCAAAACACGATAATTGGTTTTTAAGAGAATTTGAAAAATTCTGCAGACATAAGGCACTTCGTGATGCAATCTTAGCTTCACCGGATTTACTTGACGACGGACGTTATGGAGAAGTTGAAGCAACAATTAAGGCAGCGGTTCAGATTGCACTCGTTAAGGACTTAGGTTTAGATTATTATGCAGATCCAAAATCTAGACTGGAGGCTTTAAAGGACAATAAAGGTCAGATTCCGACTTATTGGCGTCACGTTGATGAAAAGTTATTCGGCGGACTAAACAGGGGCGAAATCACCATCTTTGCAGGACAATCCGGTGCAGGTAAATCTCTATTCTTACAAAATCTTGCAGTAAATTGGGCGACAGCAGGATTGAATGTAGTTTATATCACCCTGGAACTTAGCGAAAAGCTTTGCGCACTTCGCGTGGATGCAATGCACACAAATTATGAGACTCGAGATATTATGCGTAATATCGAAGATGTCCATATGAAAATTAGAGCGTCTCAACAAAAGAGTAAAGGTAATTTAAGATTAAAACAATTACCTAACGGATGTACCGCAAATGATATTCGCGCTTATGTGAAAGAATACGAGATTCATAGTGGTAAAAAAGTAGATGCAATATTAGTTGATTATCTGGATTTGATGTTTCCTATGTCGAAGAAGATTTCCGCAGAAAATATGTTTGTTAAGGACAAATATGTGACTGAAGAGTTACGTAATCTAGCAGTCGAACTTGATGTATTGTGTGTATCAGCTTCTCAGTTAAATCGTGGATCTTATGAAGAGATTGAATTTGATCCAAGCCATATCGCCGGTGGTATTTCTAAGGTCAATACTGCAGATAATGTAGTAGGCATCTTCACAAGTGCTGCAATGAAAGAGAGCGGGAGATATCAAATTCAGTTTATGAAAACTCGTTCAAGTTCAGGTGTTGGATCCAAAGTTGACTTAGCGTTCAATAATAAAAGTTTAAGAATTTATGATTTAGAAGATGGCGACGACGATGCGGTTACTGCTGGGGCTAAATCTATCTATGATCAATTAAAGAAGAAGAGTGTTGTTAAGTCTGGAGAGAAATTAGATCCAGATTCTGGTGAAATTATGAAGATTACCAAGTTTAACGGACCTAAAGAAGATAGAAAGGTCGATCCTTTGGAGGGTTCGGCAGCATTACGTTCCTTCCTAAAACGAAAGTAATGTAATTCTCCAAAACCAGATAAATAACAAAAAGCAATTGGAGACGAAAATTGTCCATTAACCGCAGAAGCAGGTCAATTCTGGAGGAAATTAGTACCTATGTTCCACAGAAGAGTAAAGAAGATCTTATTGAAGCCAGAGCTCAACATATTATAGTTTCGGCTATCAATCTGCTGGAATCCATCGACGAAACATTTACACCGGAAGACGCAGAAGCATTAAAGAAGCGCTTCGTCTCCAGTATACGAGGTTGTGATCCTAATCGCTTCACACGTATGGTAAAACGAATTAAGACAGGATCTGACGAGGACGAAGAAATCGATGGCCAATAATGTTGACAAAGGTCTAATTGCTGAATGGGTTCAATTTCTTAAGAAGTCGTATATCGCAGTGTCCGACAAGGAAAATCCTGGCAAATTAAAATATAAGAAACCGGTAACAGTACAATTGTTAACTAGGTTTCTTAGGACCAAATCAAACTTTAGTTCTAAGCAGATTGAAGCAGCTATTCAACAGGCACTAGGTGGAAGAAAATCTAATCCTGCAAATCCAAAAGCAGGTCCCGAACAAATTCCGCGTGATCCAAATAGTATTGATGATGCGAATTATAGAGATGTTCCACCGGGGCAAAATAATTCACAGAGTGGACAGGTTCCTGCAACGAAACAACCGGGGCAAAATAATTCACGGAGTGGGCAAGTTCCTGCAACGAAACAACCAGCGCAACCTAAGGCACCGCAGACTGCGTTAAGAGGTTCCAGATTTAACAATCGGGATGCCGAAGATATTCCACATAAAGAAGTTCCACGAGTACCCAAAGCAATCGGAAGTAATACACCGAAAGCAAAACCGCATTATAAACTAACCGGTAAAGATGCCAGTGGAAAACCTATCTACAAAAGATTAAGAGAAGAGATTGTAGATGATCCCGGTGAAACTCTGGATGAGAAGGATGTCGAAAATGTATTTGATATTCTACTTAAGCAACAGATTCATATGGATCCAGAAGATCTACCGGGTAGTAATCAACAACAGAAACAAACTGGCCCTACTGCCGCTCCAGACAGACAGAAAGATCTTAACACGGTTAAGAGAACTATCCGTGATAAGATGGATCCAGTTCAGCGCAAGGCATTCCTTAGAATGCTACAGGACAACGGAACAGATAATTTAACCGAGGATCAAATTAGTAAGTCTGACGCGAAAGCGTTATTTAAAACCGCTGCTGATATAAGAGGTAATCAGGGTATCAGGGGGAAGATTCCGGGATTAAGGAAAGACAAGCTCGATATAGGCGATCTCCAAAAAGCCTGGGCGAATTCAGGGTATCCGGATGACACAGAAGATATATCTGCTATACTTAAAAGACAGTTTGGTTTCTCTGACCGTGAGATTGAAAAGGTTTTTGATAAGGTGTTCGGCAGAAAAACCGAGGATGATGAAGAACATTCAGTTCCTAAAGCAATTCCACAATTGCAAAAGATTGCCGACTACGCCAAAGAGCACGGATTAGCAGATGACATCATTGCATTTATGAATGAAAATGCGGAAGAGTTGGGACTAGAAGAGAAACCAAACTTCTTCCAAAGACACTTTGGTAAGAAAGCAGTTGCCGAAGAAGTAAGACAAATCTTTACAGCAATTCTTGCAGAACAAAGAGAAGATAGATTTACCTTAATTCGACAACAGGAACAGACACAACTTGGCCGAAGCAAAAAATGATCATAAACGAAATATCAAAGGGCATTCCACATATTGAGGATTTGCCCCTCCCGGAATTTATTAAAATTGTTAATAGTCTTCACGAGTACGAATTAACAGAAAAGTTAGACGGTGCTCAAATTCTTTTTGGCATTGACGAAAATGGATTCTATACTTCTCGCGAATCTAAAGGTGGAGTTAGAATTTATAACGAATCAGAGTACGATGTTAGGTTCCCAACTACCTATATGCGTGCAGCACACAAATTGTTGGAACAGGTATTGCCACAAATGCTGTCTGCAGGACTTAGACAGGGTGATCAAGTTGAGGCGGAAGTATTATTTGACGTCCTTCCAAACGTTGTTCCATATTCCGAGGATAGAAACTATCTGATCTTCTTGCGCACTACCGAGGGGACAATAAATATTGATCATTTGAAGCAAAAGCTGGATGGTCGATCTCTTTTAGTCGATCTTGTGGAGCCATACACACTAGATGGCCGAAATATCAACCTGCGTGAACAAACACGTCAATGGAGCATTAACCGAGTACCACAAGTTTCGGTTAATGTTGCCAAAGTGCAGAAATTAATTGCACAAGATATGATAAAGTTAAATAGTTACTTGATGGAACCATCAGGTATTGAACATTTTGCAAATGTTGTTATCGAATCGATTCCGTTAAATAAACGTCCAGAATGGTCCAACCCTAAGGATTGGAAATTTACAAAGGAATTAATTCGTGAGAAACAAACAGAGATTAAATCTGTAACAGAAACAATTATGTTTAATATTAAGACAAAACTAGTTGAACATATTGTTTCTCCACAACAAAGTTTCTTCGGGCCTACTATTCAAGATGGTGGTTGGATCGAGGGAGTAGTCTTGCGCCATCCTCAGACTCGAAAAATGGTTAAGATTGTAGATAAGATGCGATTTGGCACCATCCGTGAATCTGCCTGGCAGAAGAGAAATATGTTGACAGAGAATGCTAAGTCCACAGAAGGCAATTTAAGCTTTGTAGGAAATCTACGTGTCGACTTAGCCACTTCACTTGGACATCCAAATCTTGGTACTATACAAGCAAAGAGTTATTTACGTAAAATTGGCGAAGATAGGCAATCTCGTCTAGATAATTTATCCGAGGGAATTAATTTCAAATCTGTGCAAGAGTATTGGTTTGGTCTATTAGAAACAGCTCAAACTAAATTCGATCGAGAACTAGATAAATATGCGAAAGAAACCGATAGTACCCAGACAGGATTGGGAAATCTTCTCCAGCAAGCCGTTAAAACGAGGACACTTGAAACGTTCGCTACGGTCTCTCAGAGCATTCTACAGATGCAGAACGCCACGATATCTGCGAAAAAAACTGCCGACTTGGTTGAGGCATTAGTAGGTAAACAGCTGAAAGATATAGAATGAAACTAGCATACATTACGCAGCCCACAGACTTGGGCGGAACTGCTGTTCCCGATTGTGGAACCATTTATATTTCCGAACTAAAACCTACCTTAGATAAGTTATCTGCGGATTTAGATCTCGGAATTAATCTCAATGACTTTATGATTGGCTCTACTGGTAAGCGTGAATATTCTGGTGATATTGATCTAGTTCTAAGATACGATGCTGGACATAAAGCATTCCACATTATGCTCGTCGACAAATACGGATTATCTTCAACCGCGCGTAACGGTGATATGATACATTTGAAATATCCTATTGTTGATTTTGATGCGACAAAGGATGCCGCACAACCACGCACTGGTTTTGTTCAGATTGACTTTAATTTTGGTGATGTCGATTGGGAAAAAGTTTATCATTATGCCCCTGGTGATGACTCCGAATATAAAGGTGCTCATCGAAACTTAATCATTGCTGCAATCTCTTCACTTGTTGATAATGAAAAATCTCCTATACTGGACTTTTATGATCGTCCAGTAACTCACATTCGGTGGAAATGGGGATCAAAAGGATTGATTAAAGTAAACAGACATAGTGTATTAGATAATGAAACTAACGAATGGTCTCGTAAACAATTCGACACAAATATCGCAGGTCCGATATTTGATGCTGATCAGATCGCAAAGATTCTATTTCCGATAGACGGAACTTCTAAAGATCTTCATAGTCTAGAAACTATAATGGGGGCAGTGAAAAGAAACTACGGAATGGCAGATCAAGAACGCATTTGGGAACGGACTGCACGCAATTTTTCCGAATGGAAATACGGTAATTTGTTTGTCTATCCTGCCGAAATTAGTAGGTATTTTCTCCTAAATGATAAATAAGTTTATGAACGAGAACACCTCGTCACAAATTTAGGAGATTTTATTATGACCACAAAAGTAAATGGTGCTGCCTACCCGGGTATTTGGGTTGAAAAGCAAGTCACTTTCGTTAAGCTAACTTTCAGTACAGATATTTCGGCTCTCCCAGCTGCCGATCTAGTTGAACTTGGAACAACCACACCGGTAACAAATGGTACTGTTGCTGACTCAACATTCGCTGTTGTTGAAAGCGCACTTGTACAAGCATTGAAGACTTTGGAAACAAGTGCAACCGTGCTTGGTATCTCGAAGTACAACGTAGCATCAACCTCAGTTGACGTTATGCTTGGTTTCGCAGAAGGTTGGTTCTCGGACGTTAACGGTATCATTGCAACCGCATTGCCGGTAACTAACGCTCAGGCTGTTATCACTACAGCTGGTGCAGGTTCGGCAACTTACCCAGACACCGTTGGTACACTCGTTGGTGTAACTCCAACCGCAGTAACATTCGGAATGGAATTTGTTACATTCAACGGTACATTGCCTGTTGCAACATTTGCAAACGGCGATTTGGATCTTGGCCCTGGTTCAACTTCGGGTGCAACACCAACCAACAGCCCAACAGGTACTCCGGGTTACTACCCAACAGAACTCGCAGCAGCTTAATACCTACTGTAGTTCCACTGAAAAGCAGCTTCGGCTGCTTTTTCTTTGGCTAAAATTTCTAATGTATGATAAATACATACAACTTGTAGGAGATTACAGATATGACAATTAAAGTCAATGGTGGAATCGTCAATCAGCAAACATTGACTGGTGGAATGAGATTCTTTAAGATTGTAGGTCCATTTGCGTGGGCAGTTTCGGATGGCACAGTTAATTTGCCAGTTTCTGTCTCGGGTGGCGCAACTACAACAACAACATATTTTCAGGTTGGTAATGGTTTTCCTGTTCCAGATAGTGCTGCCGAATTAGTATTAAGAACGCTAACTTCTCAAGCGGATGTTACTATTATTGGATTTACACCGAGCGCCGATGGTAATACAACAGAGATGGATGTTGCATTTTCAGCCTCGGCATTCGGATGGGGTTCGGATCTTCCTGATTATCAAACACCTCCAGCAAATCAGGATGAACAACAACTCCCGACCACACCAACAAACGCCGCAATTGAAATGCAGGCCGCAATACAAGCACTTCCAAGTGCAACCGTCTATATAACTACAGGCGGAACAAGTCAGGCCACACCTCCGGTAACTGCAACAGTAAATTTCTCATCGGTAACAGTAACCGAAGTTTCATTCTCACTTGGATCGTTGACATACTATACCCTAGCATAAGGTATATCAGACTAAAGTAAGGCGCTCCATTGGAGCGCTTTTCTTTTGGACTTTTCTTATTGATTTATTGATAAATACAAGAATAGTCAAGGAATACCAATATGCCCATTCGCACGAACGGCGGAGTTTTTAACCAGCAGATCTTAACAGGATCTCTTTCCCATTGGGTTATTTGTGGCGCTGACTTTAGTGGTGCCATTAATAGTTATGGGCAACCGGTTCCATATTCTGCAGCAGAAATTATCTTCAATAAAATTGAAGATAGTGCAACAATTAACATTATGAATCCTAATGATCAAAATCTTTCTTTTGCATTAGAGGAGGGAAGATCAGACTGGGATGAAATTTCTCTAACAGCAATGGTGCAGTCCCTTGGAACTGATGTTGGTGCCGATCACATTAACTGTTCAGTCTGTACTGTAAAGAGAGTTCCGTATATCTGGGGATGTGGTGTAGAACCAGAATCCTTCTTAGATCTAACTGATACACCCAAATCCTACGCAGGCGCTGCAAATTATGTCGTAACGGTAAATTCGACCGAGACCGGACTAATATTTACACCGGTAGGTATTGTTTCAAACGCATTCGGTTTTGTGGCTTCTCCGGGACAGCCCACAATTTCTGCAGTGGGAAACGATACCCTAACATTCATCGATGGTCCAAATATTCAGATTACAACTGATGCGGTCGCCAAATCAATAACTATTGCATCTACTGGCGGAAATGATTACATTCCGGTACCACCGGGAACCGCATTAGGTTTTAGTCTGAAGTATTTTGTAACGGCTGCCGGAACAGTAACTTTGCCGCAGGCAAGTGGATCCGGCAAACCGGCGGGTACTTCGGTAGTTGTTACCAAACCAAACACTGTAACTGTTTTTATTAATGTAACCGGCAGTTCAGATATCATCTCTACCGATTTAGGGACTACCAATTCTATAGAATTTGATGCTACACAGGAAGTAATCTTCGTATTTGATGGGGCAAATACCTGGAACCTCCAGATTGGCTCTGTGAATTAATAAAACCCAGGTAAATAGAGAAGATAAGGATCAATAATGGTTATCAAAATTCACGGCGCATCATCTGCAATGCAAAACCTGACAGCAGACCTTCAATACTATGTCTGCTATGCTTCGTCGCCTATGTGCTTTACAAATCCTAATCCAAATCCACCCCCAACAGAAGAACTTGTTCGATTAATTAATATTCAGGTTACAGGACAACCGTTAGATGAAAGCCAGAAGAATTTTGAGGTCTTCTTAATGAGTATCGGTCTGCGTGCTATGCCTGTAATCTTGGCAGATCCTGCTCCAGTTTTAGAATTGGCGAATTACACAAACGAATTATCCGGAGAAGGATTTATTTGGAAATTTGCAGTTGAACGTGGTGTTCAATTCTTTAATTTTACACCATATGGCTCTCCGGGACCAGTAGGTCTACTAGTTGACGACCTCGACGGCGTTATTCTACCGAGTGGAGTAAGAGTTACAACAGTTTCTGGTAGTCCCAGTGGCTGGGCACAAAATGTTGCCTTTTATAGGATGGATTCAATATGATTAACGATGACCCAAAGATTAGAGCTCTTATATACGGAGATTTGGTTGAACAATTAGCTGCTCACAGAAAAATTAATATCGATGAGGCAAGAGAAATTGTTGCCGGATCGACATTCAATGAGTATCGTAAAATGGTCGAAGACGTTACTCCACCATCGGGACAAACAATTGGTCCTACCGGCCCTTCAAATACTTCTGGCACCAGTCAGGCGGCGAGCAGCCCAACACAAGTCCCAGGTACTGGCATAAAGTCTATTTGGCCAGGAAAAGGAGCGCCTGTTGAACAAGGAATGACTGTCGGTCTTAAAGGACCCAATGGAGTTCCGATCCCGGGCCAGATCTCCCAGGTTGATCTAGGAGCCAAGGGTGTTAAGGTAAAGAATCCAACTACGGGGCAAGAAGAGTGGACTAATATGGATGCACTTGAACCATTTCAGGCAGGTACTGCATCTGCAGCTACT
>Ga0209611_10015317_pt1 | contig 10029 bp, 15 predicted proteins | sample S1TSphgellanicum_3_FD_187693 | JGI IMG/M metagenome (GOLD analysis project Ga0209611, IMG submission 187693) | Host-associated microbial communities from peat moss isolated from Minnesota, USA - S1T2_Fc - Sphagnum magellanicum MG (SPAdes) (version 2) | ecosystem: Host-associated > Plants > Peat... | reverse complement strand
TTTTACCAAACATCTATCTATGAAGGAAGGTTGTTTGTTTGTTTAGTTTTGTACTTATGATATCCACCGAACCAGGATGCTTCAGATCGCATTCTTGGTCTCTTTGGAAAGCTCTCAAGGAGGAGCGGTGCATCGGCTTGGTTTCATGGCGTTTGGACTTGCGGTGCAAAAAGTTCTTGAATATTGAATGATTTCTTCATTGAAAATTAAATTAAATTGTAGCTGGAAATTTCTGAGGGATTGGAAGTGCCTTTGGTGTTCTTGGAAACATCTTGAAGAGCAGGAATTTAATGGAATTTAGTTTATAAGATTTGGATTCAAAATGTGGGAGATATTGATTTTTAAGTGATTTCTGTCCCTGAAAATTCAAATAAATTCCAAAAAACCACGTTTTGGAAGGAAAAGTTCGTTGAGGACATGATAACACTTGGGCCAACGGCACAGGCCACACTAGTCATATATGTTTTATCATCAATGTTCTCTATCTTCAAGTGGAATCATGATTTTTGTAAATTTTTGGTATTATTTATGATTTTTTGAATATATGTGTTAAGGGTTCCTTTGTATGGTAATTAGGTTAACTTCATGAAATATGATTGATGTTAACACCCTAAATCTTTGATAGAGGACTGCCAATACATTATATGGGTAAACAAGGGCTGGAAAATCAAGTAAACCTTCTTACTTCCATTTCACACTACCTAGGTAATGAACTATCTATGTAAGTGGGTAAAAGTATCATAGGTAAGTAAGGAAGGAATATGAGTGGTTACTATGTAAGTAGGTATGTAGATTAAGTACTTAGTGGCTACTAGGTATTTAGGTACAAGTGGATGGTTAATACCTAGCTCACCACCTTGGTTAGTTATGGGATAGGAATACAATTAAACTAATCATGTAGTGACTAGTTCTTTTGTGACAAAAAGATAGGGATTTAGGGGTTTGTGTGTGAAGAAGGTGTTTTTTGTCATTGTCTTGGTGCTGAAAACCACATTTTATCTTGTTGTCTTGTTATGCATAGTATTATTTTTGATGGGCGAGTTTTATGTTGATGATAAGTATACCTTTAAGAAGGACCAAAAGATTAGGGATCAATGTTATGTTGTTTGTTTTCTTTTCTATGGGGTGGAAAATGGTGCAAGTGTGGAGCTAAACAATGGTGCGAGACTACAAGAGGCTTCGAATTTTCCAAGTTAAGTATCTAGTTCCTAGTGATTAGAGTGGTGGATGCTTTGGTGTGTAGGATCTGTTTTGTTTAATAAATGGATATTGGGATGAATGCCCTTGAGATGCAACTAACATTTTTTTAATTCCAAGAATTTCGTTACGCTTGAATTAGGAACATAATGTTGGTCTATAATAGGTTTTTAGAGGCAGATAATAGAAGAGATGAGAGGCTCTAGAGGATTTGTAAGTTAATTTGTTGTGGAATTCACCAGTAAAACTTGTTATATTTGAATTGAGCCTTAGTCGTTGTTTGGGAGGGTTGAGTACCTTACACCAAGAGCTCTGAATAGTAGTTCCTTCATGGGAAAGTTGGGTGTTTATTGGGAGTTTTATCGAGTTTTGCCAATGATGGGATCACAACTTGTTAAACATTTTTTTCAAACCTTGATTAGTTGTTAAATGAAACATCGATTGTTTTTGAGCTAGTGTGTGAAATTCCACAACCAATGATCATATAGCCATTGAGAGAGGATCTAGAGTGATTTGATCCATTGTCTGCCTTAATTTAAAATCAACATTTGCATAAGGTTGGTAATAATCATATTGTTGTCTAAACATTCATATTTGAACTTCTAAGTTGGAATGAATGTTTTTGCATTTCAATATGGAGAAATGATTACATGCTATTTAGGTACTTAATGTGACCTCCTTTTATGGTATCAAAGTAGGTTCTTTCTATGGATCCGTATTTGCATCGCAAAGTATTGACGTTGGGTTATAATTATGTAGGTGAAAAATCATGCCAATAGTAGCAAGATGGATCAAAGAAAAAGAAATCAGTTGAGACATGTTCAACATAGGGACAAAATCCTTGCCATTAGTGAGTTTGCTTTTCCATTTCCACGTTTTGACATTCTACCAAAAGAAGGTGTTGTCATTCTAAAGCCGCAAGGTTTTGAAGTGGTCAATATAATAGGACTCAATCTAGACCTAGTAAGAACAAGAGATTTGGCTTTGCTTGTCATTCACACTAGATGTATATAACAGTTCAAGTTTGGCTAAAAACAAGGGATGGAGTAAGAGGCTAGACCACCATTGCTCGCCATCAACACACACACACACACACACACATATATATATATTTCTTTAATCTTTATCCAATCCATTGAATATTGAATCATTTGAAAACATTGAGTTGATACCCAGGGTAGGAGACTTATGGTTGCTCGTTGTTGCAGTTTCATCTTTTCACAAAATTAGGTTCTTTCTTCTAAGAATTGATGCTCTATTTGTTGTTGGAAATAAAATGGTTAGAATTGAACATTTTGGGGTTGAATTAAAAGCCTTGGTGTGGAGACTTGGACAAAATGCTAAAGGAAGTTGGTTATGGAACTTTGAGCATGATGAAAAAATCCAGTATGAATCACATCAATTGTCGATAGGATCATACATCATGATCGTTAATGATCTTGACCATGACTTGGAACTACATTAACAACAACTGATGTTGAGGGTCATGGAAAATGGCAATAAGCAAACCTTCTAGAAGTAGTTCCATTTCAAATAATATCTTTCAATTGCAATTTTTGGTCTTTATATGTAGTGATCATAGAAGTAGTGGATCTAGTAGGTACCACAAGATGACAAGCCCAAGGGCATGGATGAACTTTTATGGGGGAAGGAGTTTTAGGATGTTCATGATTGGGTGGAGATGTTGGAAATGGCAGCAAAAGTAAGGGGAATTAATGAATAAAAACTATTCAAAATCGAACATCTAAATTTACAAGGAAAATCAAAATATTGGTATAAGAAACTGGCCATTGCTCTGGTAGATTAACTAGTTATGAAAGTTGCCATGTTGTTGAAATATGACATTGTGGATAAAGAAAAGATCCAAGCTAAAATGGATAAGATAAAACAAGAACCTAAACGATGGGTTCACACTTACCATGACAAAATGGAAAAGTTTTTTACAAAAAAAAATTGGAAAATGTTAAACATAGGTGGAGGTTCCTATTTAGGCTACACCCTAAAATCAAAAAGTTGTGTGTCATGAAGGATTACGCAAAAATGGATGAGTTATTGGATGCAACATCGGAGGTAGAATGGGTCTTAACTGAATTAAAGGAGATTCCATTTGTGTTGCAACCCTAACCTTGGGCTCACGACCAAAGCAAGGGTTTGCAAAGGTGCGAGCCAAGAGTGAACCCGGGAGTCACATTTCATGCTCTCGGGAGTGCAAGAGATTATGAAGGAATGAACCTCCACACTCCCAAATGAGCTCCCACTTTGGAGTTGGAGTCCCAATGGACTCTTGAATTTTCAGAAGGCGATTTCAGGGGTCAAAATTCATTGGATTGAAAAGTTTCTTATATCATTGGAAATCTCTTGGAACATAAATGTCTAAAATGGGCTTGCATGACCCATTTGGGTAATTAAAACACAAGTTATGGCCAAAAGAAAAGCCAAAAGTCAATTTGTCAATTTCACTCCCGACCATTAAAAGTCGGGAATCGCCTTAACTTCCTTGTGTGTAGGTGACGTGCCACATATCATTGGAAAGCTCTTGATGAGGGCTACAACTTTGCTTTAGACTTCACCTCACTCAAAGGTTTTCACGCAAAGTTATGGGCCTCCAAATTTGCGGGAATCCTAATTTTGGGAATTTCAGGACTCCCATTTGGGAGTCCCAAGACAAAATGACATTTGGATGTTGGTCTCGTGGCCAGGCACAGAGTATATCATAAAGGGAAGGTGGTGGCTTCCCCCAAGTTCGGGTTGTGGTGAGTCTTGTGAATTTGTGTTTGCCCGTGGTTCGTTTGTGCACCAAAAGTGTTCTAACTATGCACTAACCAACTTGTTGTTTGGTTTGTGCAGGTCCATGTGAATAATTGAATTACTTGTCATTCTTCTTATTCCTCGTCCTAAAGCTCCACCATGCCCCTCTACCCCCAAAGTGCTGCGAACCAGGGAGCGTGCCCCAACCCTTTATCCTTCCATTGTTTTCACATTTAAACTCGCAATTGAATCTACCAAGGAATTTGGGGGTGCGTCAATTTGAGTTGCTGAAAAAATAGTAAAAGGAAGGAATAGTGGTTGATGTTGTTGTAGAAAAACAAGTTAGTGCATTAAATGAGTCCCTCATTAGTTTCTTTAAACATTGTGTTTCGTCAAGTCATGGAATTTGGTCCCCTGGAACCAACATTTCTTCAATATGCCAAATTTGTAATGTAATTGATCACATTGTTACAATTTGTCCAAGAATTGGAAACCTTAGACTTAAATGTGGTAAATGTGGTCTCTTGCATTAGATAAAAAACTATGATTTAGATGTGGATATTATACAAGTATGGGACATATTAAAGACGTGTTGGAAGAAGGGCAAGGAGACTAAAACACACGCAACTACAAACAACTACTTAGAAATGCTTACGGATGATGAAGCAACAACCCTTGAACAATTGAATACACTTTGTGGATCTAAACATGATTTTTTTTTGGAGTTGACATGCCTAAAAAAAAATTGTTTGTGGAAATGCAATAACTTGAGATGGATGTGCAGTAAATGGCAAATTTCAGGAACATGAAAATCTACAAGTATAGGAATTAAGCCAAGGACATAGCAAGGAAAACAAGTCACAAAAAATGCAAGCCTAAGTCTAATCCAAGATTGGAAGCATAAAGACGCAAGGCAAAAACAGAATATATGCTAGAAGATGATTCAAACATAACTTTATTATAATAATGTATGAAAACAAAGGTTATGACAGGAAAACATGCCCAAAATTGGTGTTGAAGAAACTAAAGGTAATGGAAAGTCTTACCCCTGTTTATATCCCATTGGGTACCTAACTCAAGAAAACCTCCATAGAGGCTTCCATGTGTGCACCAACCAAGGAAGCTTCTTAAGAAGCTTTCTAACTAAGAGTGAATTAAAAATCAATTAAAACTTAACTAAAGGTTAATTCAGATTATACCCCGTTGGGGACCTATCTCAAAACAACCTCCATAGAGGTTTCCATGTGTGCACCGACCAAAGAAACTTTTTGAAAAACTTCCTAATTAATAGTGAACTAGGAGTTAATTGAGAGTTAATGATGATGCAAACAACTATGTTGGTGCAAGCAATGATGTAAATGATGATGCAAGTAACTATGTTAGTGCAAATGATGATGTAAGCAACATGTGATGATGGTGTTTGTGATAACATATTATAAAATAAAGGCCAATGGAGAGTTTTAAGAAAAGTTCAACTAGATCAAAAATTCTCATTCATTTCATTAAAAGCAAAATCTCATTATCGCTTAAGGAGACAATTTTTGCCATTCCTAATGAATTAGAGTACCTTAAAAGCCTGGTGAAGCTTATAAGGAAAAACATGATGAAAATGCCATAACTACAAATGTGATTGGAGTTGAAGGAATGCCAACACTCCCTAAGATCTGCATCAACAAGAGCCACCGTAGCAAAATTCTGCACCTATTTATAGATATTAACAATAATCTAATAAAGGGTCTTGTGGATACATGGGCATCCATGTCTGTCATGGCAATTGGTGTTGTTTGAAAGTTAAAGATCATGCATTTGGTCACCGATTTTGAATCTTACAAAACAACTTCAAATGTAATTACCCAAACATTGTGAAAAATAAATGAAATGTTTATGAGAATGGGAAAAATTCAATGCCTAATGACATTCATGGTGGTAGATACCGATAGCTACAATCTACTCTTGGGACTAGATTTTTCTATTAAAATACACTACTACAAATTGTGGGTGTAGTTCATTAATCCTTGTTCATTAGACCCAATGAATTCACTACTTTCCAACTAGTCCCCATTTATTAAGACTAGACAATTCACTATTTTCCAACTAGTCCCCATTTATTAAAACTAGTGAATTCACTCAAAATCTATTGAAATCACTTGGTGTACAAAGACACCTTTTGCCATAGTGGTAGGAACTGTCATTGATGTTGAAAAGGGCATGATTCAAGTGAGGCAAGGTCCTAGGAACGACATCCAAGTGTTTCTTCTCATTACAACAAAAGGTGTCCCTATACGCTAAGTGATTTCATTGGATTTTGAGTGAATTCATTGGTTGTAGTGAACGAGGACCAATGAAGAAACAATGAATTCATTAATCTAGTGAATGGGGATTAATGAACTACACCCACATTTTGTAGTAGTGTCTAAACATGGTCAACATGTTACAGGTTGTCAAAGATAAAGTTCAAACAGGTTTTGATGCAACAACAATGGTGGAGCTGGGTTTAGGACAACTAGACCTCAATGAAGTTGAACAAATTGTTGGTTGCTCTTTTGACAATGGCTAATCCAATGATGGTTTTAACAAGATGCATTTAACAATGAAACTACTAAGATAGAAAAGACAAATAGTGATGCATATGATTATGTTGGAGATCATGAGTTCTGGGAAGAATCGTAAGACAATGGATTATATACCTTTGTGAAGCATGAAGGACCTAATCAAATTTTGAATCTATCATTAAACGACCAAAATAAGAAGATAATCTTTGGGGAGATTTTAGACCTCAAAGATTATGAAAATTGGATAAGATGTGTGTCAAAGGAGGAAGATGTGCAAAAGGTGGCACGTTATGTTAAACAATTAGAAGAATGCCCATTGATATTGTAGTTGGAAAAGCGGGATGATGAAGGGATTGCTAGATAGATGCAGATGCACACAAGAACTCTAATGCGACAAATAAGGGAAATAGGGAAAAATCATATACAAAATCAATGTAAACCCAATGTTGGATCCAGTATAACTTGATCAATTATGGTAGTTTTTAAAGCAATTTTCTAATGTGTTTGCCTGGCATAAAGGCGAATTAGGTTATTGTAGGATTAAGGAGCACATTGTGGACACCCAAGGTTTTTCGCCCTACCGTAGTACACCAAGCAAGTTGCCATTTTAGGAAAAAGTGAAATCAAAAGACATATTGACAATTTAATATGTTTGGGAAAGATGAGGCTGAGTACATCGAAATATGCATGCAGGGTGACACTACTTATGAAAAAGGATGGCAGTCACAAGTTTTGTGGGGATTACAAGCCATTGAACCAACAGACTAGGACAGATGCGTTTCCCATGCCTTTAGTTGAAGATGTTTTGATGTAAATGGGGGAGTCCCAATGGTTCTTTTCATTGGACTTACAATCATGCTTTTGGCAAATCAAGATGGCACTTGAAGATGTGAAAAAAATTGCCTTTATAACAAAATATGGACTATATGATTGGACTATGATGCCTTTTGGCATGAAAAATGCAACTAGTATTTTTATTCGCACAATGATTGAGATATTTGACGCTTACATGGATAAATTCCTGAAAGTGTTTATTGATGACCTCAACATACACAACCTAACCTAGGAAGAACACCTAGAACACCAATGCTTTGTATCAATGAAGTTGAAGGAGGTTACCTTGAAGCATAACCTAGGCAAATGCAAATTTGTGAAGACAAACATTCGTTTTTTAGGGCATATTGTTAGCAAGGAGGGGACTCAACTAAATCAATGGAATATCAAAGCTATTGTACAGTTTCTAATGCTAATGGTGGTCACCAATGTCCATGCTTTTCTTGGACTTATTGGACATTACAAAAATGATGTTAAGGGGTATTCTAGAATAGTAGTATCACTCTTTGAATTGACATGGAGGGATGCTACATTTTCTTGGAGTAATGAATGCCAAAATGCATTTAATGTGTTAAAAGATGCATTGGTCAAATCACCCATTCTAATAAGAGTAGACTTACTAAACCTTTCATATTAGATGTGGATTGGTCGACAAAGGGAGTAGGTGCCATTCTTTCACAATGGGTGGGCAAAAATGAACATGTCATAACATATGTGAGTAAAGGACTTACACCTATGCAAAGAAAGTTTCACCCCATGGAGGGTGAATGTTATGCCCTTATTTGGGGTATAATGCATTTTAGACAATACCTATATCATAATCACTTCACTTTGCGCATCAACCACAAGCCTCTTAAATGGCTGGTCAAAGTGTCAGATAAGTATGGTAGGAGGGGTAGATGGATCAACATGCTCCAAGACTTTAGCTTTGATATAATACATCATGTTGGGTCAAAGCATGGCAATGCATATGCATTAAATAGAAACCCAATTGGCAATGTGGATGAAAACAAAGATTTTCAGAAGGAAATTTGAAACTATGATAAGATGCAACAAGTTCAAAAAGTTGAAAAAGCTTCTTGCAATGGAAAGAGGAGTTCCAAAATGGGATTGATTCTACAATATTTAAGCAACAAAACAACTCTCAATTAGTTGTTTATGGTGGATGTCACTAAATTAGAAGAGGCGGAAATAATTCATGAAGAGAATGATTTAATTGAAAATCAGGAGCAGGAGGTTAAGGATAAGCAATACATACAAATTTCCATGAAGAGGAAGGATCTTTTGGATCTTCAAATGCATTTGCAGTTAGTTAATGAAGCATAATCACTTGTTGATGCTGATCATATGGATGAAACCTACTATGAGGAAAAATATGACATTGAATGGGACCATGTTAGAAACATGGACATCTGGGATGACCAACATACCTTAGTAATTCTCAATGGAGGTTAAATTTCAATAGATTGTAATCTGCAAAAGAACACCAGAATAATATTGTGAGCCATGGATTATAGCTCAACAATTAGTTAAGCCTTAGTTCCGTAATTTTCTTTAGTACTAATGATTTGAATGCTTATAAGCCTCCAAGTAGTGATTATTAATAGTTGAATCAGCCTTTGTGATATTCCAGGCATATAGTACTTCTTTATTTAGTTGATGTAACGCTTAATCAGTTAAGCACCTAATAAACCTTTTAGAGTACATTATCCCTTTTATGTTGAAGAGAAGGGAAAGGGGATGTAGAATTAGATGTGATTTATTGATATATAGGAAATACAAGCCCATAATTAACAATAGCAATTCGCCATGACAAGGTTAAGTTAGTCTGTAGAAGAATCTTCAAGCACTAATGATGTACTTGTAAGATTTTTAGGATGTAGTCCTAATACATCTTTATTTAGTTTCACTTCTATCAGACTTCTAAATAGAATCAATTCAAACTTAAGTATTAAACATTTTCGCCTGAGTAACCTCAGATGAATTACAATTAAATAACTGACTTAAAAAATAAATCACAGTTGTAAAAAATCTAGGATGCAACGAATGGTGCGAGCGAGGTATTCGGCTCGATGCTCCAGGGGAAGTGGGTTGATCGAGCCTCGTAGCAAACGATAATGGCCATCATCGGGAACCCACGTTCGACAATGGAGACGAACATCATCATCTTCGCACTGGCACTCTTCAAACCTTTTTGGCGCAGCTCCACGAGCAGGAACAAATTTTAAATAAATTGCTAAAGCACGTGGGTTAGGAGATAATCGACGATCCCATACCGAACGAACGACTCGAGTGCGCACCACTCTCCTGGGCGGTTATTCTTCGCACGGCCGTTGAGAAACATTTAAGTCGAGCGGTGCTTCTTCAAGCTCTTCTTGTTGTACGGGTGCGACTAGAGGATTTGAAAGCGTAGCGTCATCGTCCGTCATGACTAGTTGCGCCTGCATCAACAAAAAACCAAGAAGGTGTAAACAAGGTGGTACTTGCGTTCAAAAAGGGTCGAGGCCTTTTTATTTAACAAATTAGGGTAGGCGTAAAGTGTGGGAATGACGGCGGAACCTCATCAAAACTCGAACACCCTAGATCTAAGGGATTCATCAAACCCTAAATTCAACGATGGATCTAGAAGTGTGTGAGAATTTTCTTTTGTGATACAAATTGTAATTCCAATTTACTACGTACTACATAATTAATTAGT